>JGI994J12354_10004897_pt1 | contig 11809 bp, 8 predicted proteins | sample IntmicLarv3ML3BL_FD_12354 | JGI IMG/M metagenome (IMG submission 12354) | reverse complement strand
AGAGCAATTGCTCTTTGGAATGGCTCTTAACGACGGCCACGGTCGCCGCGGCCACCGCCGTCGCGGCGGGGGGCGGGTCGTCTGGTGCTTTCGGGTGTCCAGGCTACGCCGTCGTTTTCGAGGAGTACGGCTTTTCTGGAAGCGCGAATGCGGTCGCCGTTGATTTCGATGACTTTCACGGTCATGGTATCGCCGAGTTGCACAAAATCTTCGGCCTTTTCCACGCGTTCGCGGTCGAGTTGCGACACATGGACGAGGGCTTCGAGGTTGGGCATAAGCTCGACAATGCAGCCGATTTCCAGCACTTTTATGACTTTAGCCCCTTCGTAGTTCAGGCCAAGCTCGGCGCGCTGGTCGTGGATAAGCACGAGGGCCTTGGCTTTTTCGAGGGCCGCTTTGGTGGGGGCGAAGATCATCACCTTGCCGGAATCGTCGATATCGACAGAAGCGCCGGTTTCAGCGGTAATGGCTTTGATATTTTTCCCGCCGGGGCCGATGATCAGGCGGATGACATCGGGGTTGACTTCCACCATCTCATGCTGGGGCGCATGGGCGGAGAGTTCCGGGCGGGGTTCGGGCAGGGCTTTCGCCATTTCGCCAAGGATATGCAGGCGCGCTTCTTTGGCCTGGTTGAGGGCGGTGCGCATGATATTTTCTGAAATGCCCGCCACCTTGATGTCCATTTGCACGGCAGTGAGGCCGTCTTTGGTTCCGGCGATTTTGAAATCCATATCGCCGAGGGCGTCTTCGTCACCGAGAATGTCGGTGAGAATGATGAAGTCGTCGCCTTCCTTGATAAGACCCATGGCCACACCGGCCACCGGGGCCTTGATGGGCACGCCCGCATCCATGAGGGAGAGGCAGCCGCCGCACACCGCAGCCATGCTGGAAGAGCCGTTGGATTCCATGGTTTCGGAAACAATGCGCAGGGTAAAGGGGAATTCGTTGTCTGCGGGCAGAATGGGTTTGAGGGCACGTTCAGCGAGGGCGCCGTGGCCGATTTCGCGGCGGGAAACGCGCACGGGCTTGACCTCGCCCACGGAGAAGGGGGCAAAGTTGTAGTGCAGCATGAATTTTTTGGTCACATCGCCAATCAGGGAATCCATGCGCTGTTCGTCAGTGGAACTGCCAAGGGTGGTGACCACGAGGGACTTTGTTTCGCCGCGCGCGAAAAGGGCAGAGCCGTGGGCGCGGGGCAGAAGGCCTGATTCGATAATGATGGGCCGCACGGTTTTGGTGTCGCGGCCGTCAATGCGTTTGCCCTCGTTTTTGATGCGCCCGCGCACAAAGGCCTTTTCCAGTTCGCCGAGAACATCGCCAACAGCGGCAAGGGCCTGATCGTCTTCGGCAAAGGGAGAACCGGCTTCAGCGGCGGCGGCCTTGGCCTTTTCCTTCACAGCCTTTTTGGCTTCCCTGCGGGACATTTTTTCAGGCATGGTGAGGGCCGCTTCCATCTCGGCCTTGACAGCGGAGAGGATGAAGGCTTTCAGGTCGGAAAAATCGCGCTGGGGGGCAATTTCGCGTTTCTTTTTGCCGCAGAGTTGCACGAGTTTTTCCTGGGCTTCGAGCAGGGGCTGCATTCCCTGGTGGGCAAAGGACAGGGCTTCGGCAATGACGTCTTCGGGGACAAAGTCGGCCTCGCCTTCCACCATGACAATGGCTTCGCGGGAAGCGGCAATGACAATATTGATGTCGCTTTTGGCGCATTCTTCCACAGTGGGGTTCAGGATGAACTGGCCGTCAACCCGGCCGATACGGGCGCCGGCAATGGGGCCTTCAAAGGGCAGGGAAGAAAGGGCCAGGGCGGCTGATGCGCCGGTCAGGGCAAGCACATCGGAATAGTTTTCCTGATCCGAGGAAAGCACGTTGGCAAGCACCTGCACCTCGTCGCGAAACCCTTTGGTGAAAAGGGGGCGCAAGGGGCGGTCAATGAGGCGGGAAACCAGGGTTTCTCCCTCGGAGGGGCGGCCTATTTCGCGGCGGAAAAAGCTGCCGGGTATACGGCCAGCAGCGTACATTTTTTCAGTATATTCAACGGTCAACGGGAAAAAGCCCATGTCCCTGTCAAGGGGCTGGCTGCACGCGGTGACAAGCACAACCGTGCCGCCGCACTGAATCCACACAGCCCCGTCGGCCTGATTGGCAAGACGGCCTGTTTCAAGAACAATTTCTTTTCCACCTACATTGGCACTCACGCGGGTGCATTCAAATCCACTCATGATAGTCTCCTTGAAGGGGATTCCGGGAAAAATACGGAACAGAAAGACAGGGTTGCCTGTCAAAAAGGTCTGCGGCGCAGGCGCCTGTTCCGTGCTTTTCCCGGACCCCCCCTCCAGTCTTGGCGCAGAGTCTTCTCTGCCTTGTGTACGGCATTGGGCCGTTAAAACTTGTTCAGGCGTTGGTCATTGACACAACAGGAAGCACCCCCTTCCCTCGCAGCCAAAACTGCATGGGGGCGGCCTCCAAAAATGTCGGGTTTGTCATCAGACTGAGGGGGGCTGGAAAGCCCCCCTCTCGCAAGGCCTACTTGCGCAAGCCAAGCCTTTCAATAATTTCCCTGTACCGCTGAACTTCTGTCTTTTTCAGGTAGTTCAAAAGGTTACGTCTACGGCCAACCAGCTTCAAAAGCCCCTGGCGAGAATGGAAATCTTTTTTGTGCGACTGAAAGTGGGAGGTCAGTTCGGTGATACGCGCGGTGAGCAGGGCAATCTGCACTTCGGGCGAACCGGTGTCGCCTTCGTGTTTCGCGTATTCGTCAATAACCTTTTTCTTCTTTTCAGCATCCATAGCCACAGCACTATCCTCCAGCGGCAGAACATTCTGCCGGTTAACGCCGCAGGGCGCGGCTAGCTGTTCCACAGCCCCCGTGAAACCTTCCACATGGTGCGCCCGTCCGCCTCGACAATGAGCGAGGCCAGGGCCAGCGGGGTTTCTTCTTCATTCGCAAGCAGCGCCCTTTGCCCTGCCTTGAACGCGGCAGAAGAAGACACTGCGGAGGGGGCAAAGGCGACTGGCGTACCGTTTTTTATGCGGGCCGTCTCTGCGGCGGTCATAAAAACAGTGGGCCAACCCGCGAGGGTTTCGCCTATGCTGTGCACCCATCCTGCGAAGGTTTCGGGCCTTTGGTGCAGTTCGTCGAGAGACACTGCCTCTGGAAGCCCGAAGGGGTGGCTGTACTCCCGGGTCAGTGTAGCCAGCGCTCCGCCGCACCCCAATCGAGTCCCCAAGCTGTGGGCCAGGGATCGAATGTATGTGCCGGAAGAACACTCCACCCGGAAGGAGACAAGCGCAGGGTCGACCAGTTCGGCCCTGCCGCCAAATACCGTAATTACCTTTTTCTTGACCGGAACCGGCTCACCCTTGCGGGCCAGTTCATACAGGGGTCTGCCCTGATGTTTTGCCGCTGAATAGGCCGGAACCACCTGTTCATAGGTGCCTGTAAGCTCTGCAAAGCTATGCTCCACATCGGCCAGAGTCACCTGCCCGGCGTCTTTTTCGCCGAGAATGGCCCCTTCCATGTCCCAGGTGTCTGTTTCAACGCCCAGGCGAATGAGGCCGGAGTAAATTTTTCGCCCCTCTTCAAGCAGATAGCCCGAGAGCTTGGTGGCCTGCCCGAGCAGCACAAGCAAAACGCCCTGCGCCATGGGGTCGAGGGTGCCGGCATGGCCTATTTTTTTCTGCCCGAACCCGTGCTTTATACGCGCAATGCAGGCTGCCGAACTCAGGCCGCCGGGCTTGTTCAGCACAAGCACGCCATGCATTTGCGGCACAGGAAACAATGGGCCGGTTCGTTCCCTGGCCTTGCTCCCGGCATTACCGGAACCTTCAAACATTTCGCCTTCCTGTGGGGCACAGAGGGTTTTTCCCAAACAGGGAAAAAATAATACACAGATCCATCAGAAAGGTCTACGGGCATTTTCCGTGTTGGGCTATTTTGCCGTGATGCTTCGTCAGGCTTCAATTTTTGCTTTGGTCGAATACGAGAAGAGTATACTCCCGCAGCAAAAAATTCGCCTTCCTTGCCTGACGGCACAATTTCTCCAACACCTCCGATTCAAAATAGCCCACTCCCTTTTCCGGCCTTTGGTTCCTTTTCCATAAGCAGGCGCAACACCTGTTCGCAGGCTTCTTTGGGCGGGCAGGGCATTTCCGCCCCGGAAGCGGCCGTATGCCCGCCGCCGCCAAAGTGCGCGGCAATGGCCCGCACATCAACATCACCCATGGAACGCAGGGATATTTTGGAAAATTCACCATCGTTACGCACAAAAAGCACCACTTCAACCCCCTTGAGGCGTCGCATCCATGAGGCAAAGCCTTCAAGGTCATCAACAGTGGTGCCGAATTCCCGGTGCATTTCAGACGTAGCCACCACCGCGGCAATGCGGCCCTGATCATGCAGCCTGGCTTCAGACATGAGCCTGCCCCACAGGTTCATGCGGGCGACGGTCCACTGATTTTCATATTGTTCGGTAAAACTCGCGACATCAAGCCCGGCGTCAATAATTTCCGCTGCAATTCGGAGCGTTTCGGCAGTGGTGTTGGAATAGCTGAAGTTTCCGCTATCGCTCACAATGCCGAGGTATATGGCCTCGCCCAGCGCCCCGGAAAGGGGAAGGCCACAAGCCGCCGCCACATCGGCCAGCAGTTCGGTTGTGGCTGAGCGCCAGGGCTGCACATAGTTGCAGGCGGCAAAGAACGGGTTGCCTTCATGGTGGTCAATATTCAGTGTTTCCGCATTGTTCCACCCGGAAAAGGCCGGCGTGGCCGGGGCATGTTCCGTGAAAAAGGGGGCTATTTCCGGCCCGGTTCGCCGGGCATCGCCGCAGTCGGTGACCACAACAAGGTCGGGCGTCCAGGGGTGTTCGTCCCCAAGTTCGGCAAGGCGCGCAACGCGCCTCCAGGGAATGTTCACCCACTCGAGGTTCCGGGGAAGCCCGCCACCAAGGTAGAGCCGGATATCGCAGCCGAAATGCGCGGCAATGTGGCCCATGGCAACAGCAGAGCCGATGGCGTCGCCATCGGGGTTATGGTGCGTTACCAGAAGCACACGCCCTGCTGCGTGTTTCTGTATGAGCGAGGCGACTGAATGGGCGTTACCGTTCATAGGAATCCAACAAAATCGAATAAAAACCACTGGTTCCGCACGATGGCGTGTTCACTCAAACCAGAGGGCAAAAAGACCGTTGCGCACTATGCGGGCTAACCTGCATAGTGCATGAGCAAAAAAAGTTTTGTTCGCTTTTACAAGTGCAAGCAAGGTATTCCAATAGAATAAACGCGTTGTTGCCTGTTTACACTTTGTCAAAAGGCTCCATTACGAAATGGGTTCACAATCCCTGCGGGCTTGTGAACAAAGGCCACGCCGCGCTTCGCTTGCGGGACGGCCACTTGCGTGTCCGTCCACCCGCATTTTGCCCTTCGTGCAATAAGCGGGCTAAGGCAAATCTGCGCCTTCGACTGTAATCTCACTATACACCATCTCTTCCGGGCACACCGCTTCCAGCATGAGCAGGCACTTTTGCAGGCGGCTTTCCAGATGGCTTTTGCTGTTGCTTACGGAAACAATGGCAAGGCAAAGCCTGTCCATGGAATCTTCGGTGTACACTTCCGCAACAGACACGTTGAATTTGTTCCGCGTCTTCTGTTTTATGCTGTTGGCAACCCGCCGCTTGTCTTTGAGCGATTCGTTGCCATGCAGGCGGAATTCCACGCCAAGGGTGCCGATATACATAGGGCTGAAGGCTCGCCCGCCCACCTTTCGGGCGCGGGCGACCAGAGTTTACAGGGTTGCGGCTTCTTCAACAACCTCAAAGGCTTCGATAACGTCGCCCAGTTTCAGGTCGTTGTAGTTGTCAATGCCTATTCCGCATTCATAGCCCTTCATCACCTCACGCACATCGTCCTTGAAGCGGCGCAGGGAACCGAGCCTGCCGGTGTGGTACACAACGCCGTCGCGCAGGAGGCGGACACTGCAGTTGCGGACAATTTTGCCGTCAAAAACGTGGCTGCCGGCAATGGTACCGATTTTCGGCACCGAGAAGAGTTCGCGCACCTCGGCCGAACCGAGAATGACTTCGCGCTCCACAGGGGCAAGCAGCCCTTCCATGGCGTTTTTCAACTCGTCCACCAGCTTGTAGATAATGTCGTAGAAGCGGATGTCAATTTTTTCCTGTTCGGCCAGTTCCTTGGCCTTGGAGGTGGGCCGCACGTTAAAGCCGATGACAATGGCGGCGGAAGCGGCGGAAAGAAGGATATCCGACTCGGAAATGGCCCCGGTGCCGCCGTGAATAACGTTGATACGCACCTTTTCCGTGCTCTGCTTGTTCATGGCGTCAATAATGGCTTCAAGGGAACCCTGCACATCGGCCTTGACCACAAGGTTGAGCACAGCGGCTTCGGCATCGCCCGCCTTGGAAGAAAGGAAGGTTTCCAGGGTAATCTTGCCGGAATCGCGGGCCAGATCACGCTCGCGCTGTTTGATGGCGCGGGTTTCGGCAATGCGGCGGGCGTTCTTTTCGTCCGGCAGGCAGATGAATTCTTCCCCGGCCTCGGGAACGCCTTCAAAGCCCTGTACCTCGACAGGCATGGAGGGGGTCGCTTCCTTCACCTTCTTGCCCTGGTCGTTGAACATGGCGCGTACACGGCCGGAATGGGTGCCGCAGACAAAGGTGTCGCCAAGGCGCAGGGTGCCCTGCTGAATGAGCACGGTGCCAAGGGCGCCACGGCCCTTGTCGAGCTTTGCTTCAACAATGTGCCCTATGGCGAGCTTTGCGGGGTTGGCCTTCAGTTCCAGAATTTCGGCCTGCAGGGCCAGAAGTTCAAGAAGGTCGTCCAGACCCTGCCGGGTTTTCGCGGAAACATGCACAAAGGTGGTTTCGCCGCCCCAGTCTTCGGCAATGAGGCCGTGTTCCGAAAGTTCGCGCTTCACCCGTTCCGGTTCGGCCCCGGGCTTGTCGATCTTGTTCACGGCAACCATAATGGGCACCTTGGCGGCCTTGGCGTGGTTGATGGCTTCGCGGGTCTGCTCCATCACGCCGTCGTCGGCGGCAACCACAAGCACGACAATGTCCGTAACCTCGGCCCCTCTGGCGCGCATGGCGGTAAAGGCTTCGTGGCCGGGAGTATCGAGAAAGACGATTTCGCCCTTCTTGGTGCTCACATGGTACGCGCCTATGTGCTGGGTTATGCCGCCAGCCTCGCCGGAAACAACCGACGATTTGCGAATGGCGTCGAGCAGCGAGGTTTTGCCGTGGTCAACGTGGCCCATGATGGTGACAACAGGGGGCCGGGGCCGCAAGTCTTTGGGGTCGTCTTCAATATGCTGGGCCTCGATGAAGTCTTCTTCGGAAAAGCCCACCTTTTCAATTTCATACCCGTATTCAATGGCCACCAGGGTGGCGGTTTCAATATCAAGGGAATTGTTGATGGTGGCCATGACGCCAAGATTGAAGAGGGCCTTGATAATTTCGCCCGCCTTCAGGCCCATCTGGTGGGCAAGGTCGGAAACGCGAATAAATTCTTCCACCTTGATCTTGCGTTTGACGGCTTTTTGCGGCTGGGTACCGCCGATGGGCGGCTGCTCGCGCTTGCGGCCCTTGCCCTTGCGCCCGCCAGAAGCCTTGCTCCAGCCAAATTCCTCTTCACCACTGCGTTTGGTGCCTGCGGAAAAGTCCACAGTGCGGCGGCCCTTTTGGCGTTTTTTACGGCTTTCGGGAGAATCGGGAACAGGCTGCTGTTGCTGCTGCTGACCAAAGCCCCCACCGGAAGGGGCGTAGCCGCCGGGGCGCGGCGCGCCCCCTGCCGGACGGGGAGCGGCCCCGCCGGGTCTGCGGTCGAACCGGGCCTGACCAAAGCGTTCCGCACCCTGCCGTTCCTGGCCGCCCCTGCCGTCACGCGGCTCGCGGGGTTCGTTACGCGCCTGGTTCGGGTCTGGCCGCGAAATTACGCGCACCTGCGCCTGGTGAGAATCCGCCTCGGCATCATTCTTTTCAGCATCCGATTTTGCGGCAAGCACCGGGGCGGAAGAAACCGCCTGCCCGTCGGCACCGCGTTCGGGTTCGGCGGAAAAGGCCGCCGGGCGTACAATGCGGGCCCCGCCTTTTTTCCCCTGTTCGCTGTCTTCAGCCCCTTGCGGAGGAGCGGGTGCGACCACGCGGGCCATGGCAGGCCGGGTGACCGGCTGATCAACAGATTTTTTCGGGCGGCCGGATTTTTCCGTTGGCGATTTCGCGGAACCGGGCTTTCCAGAGGCAGCCTTGTCTGAAGCCGTCTTTTCAGGTGCGGCCGGAGCCTCTGTTTCTGGCCTGGAAGATTCGGGGGCGGTCACGGTTTTTTTCTCTTCCTTGGGGGTTGCCGGGCTTTGGGCGGGAGTTTCCTGTGCGGGGCTGGCGGAAGGTTCGGGCGCAGGGGTCGGGGCAGAAACCTGCGCGGGGGTCACTGCGGTTTCCACAAGGTTGACTCCGGAAGCCTCGGGCGCAGGCGCTTCTTCAGCCGCTTTTTTGATAATGCGGGCCACAGGCGCGGGTCGGGCAGGTTCAGGGGCGGCAGCAGGGGTTTCGTGCCCGTCTGTCAGGGCCTCGGGGGCCGTAACAGGGGCGGCTTCACCGGCCTCCTCCTCATTTTGCGAGCGTCTTCTGCGTACGCGGACATTTTCGCGGGGCTCCTGCGGAGTGAAGTGGTAGCGCACCCGGGAAATTTCCTGCTCGGAAAGACTGCTGGCTGTTACCTTTGCAGAGGTAATGCCAAGGTCTTTGGCAGCGGCAAGCACATCTTTGGGCGCAATGCCGAGCTCGACCGCAAGGTCTTTGATTTTTTTTCTGTCTTCGGTCATTTCTTCTGCCCCTTTCCTTTCCTTTGCGCGGTGCGGCGTATGAACGCCTCTTCACAGCGCGGTTCTCCGCAGAGGTATGCACCCCTGCCTGGCACGATTTGCTCCCGGTCCAGCACGGGGTCTGCAACACCGGGAACGCCGACATATCGTGCAAGCGTGCGCTTCGGTGCCCGTTTTCTACAAATGCAGCACATCCTGATGGGAATATGTTTCGCCTTTCCCATGCAAAATCCTTTTCGCCGCAGGCTATTCCTGCCCTTCTCCATCTTCCGTCCGGGCGGGAACAGCGTCTTTCGGCGCATTTTCCGCGTCATCATTCATGGGCCCATGGTCTTCATCGGCCTGCCCGTCAGCCGGGGCTTCTTCGCTTACGCCCGTTCCAAGAAAGTTGATTGCCGCACGCAGGTTGGCGATTTTTTCCGGGGTAAGCCCGGTAACAGCAAGCAACTCTTCATCGCTGGCAACAGACACGGCCGCCACAGTGCTGAACCCGGCCTCAAGGAAGCTCTCAAGGGAAAGCTCGGCCACACGCACAAGCTGATCAAGGCCACTGCCAATGGAATTGGCCTCGTTGTAGCGGGTTTCGGTAAAGATATCGATTTTCCAGCCAAGGAGCTTGGCAGCGAGCTTGACGTTCTGGCCTTTCCGGCCAATGGAATTGGTGAGCTGGTCGTCTGGCACGATAACCTCAAGCAGGCCCTCGTCTTCATCCACCACTATACGCGAGATAACCGCCGGGGAAAGGGCGTTTTTCGCGTAGGTGGCAAGGTCTGCGCTCCACACGACAATGTCTATACGCTCGCCGCGCAGTTCCTGCACAATATTCTGAATGCGCGAACCGCGTATGCCCACGCACGCGCCCACCGGGTCAACATCGCGGTCGCGGCTCATCACCGCCACCTTGGCCCGGCTACCGGGGTCGCGGGCCACGCCCATGATCTGTACGGAACCGTCATCCACTTCCGGCACTTCACGGCGGAAAAGCGCGGCCATGTAGTCGCGGTGCGAGCGGGAAACCATGATCTGCGGGCCGCGCCCCTCGCGCTTCACGTCAATGAGCAGGGCCTGTACCCGGTCGCCGCGCTTGTAATGCTCGCGCGGAATCTGTTCTTCCTTGGGCAGCAGGGCCTCGGTGCGGCCAAGGTTGATTATCCAGCCCGCCTTGTCGCGACGCTGGACAATGCCGGAAATGATCTCGTTGATACGATCCTTGTATTCATCATAGATAATGCCCTGTTCCGCATCGCGCATGCGCTGGATGATAACCTGCTTGGCTGACTGGGCCGCAATGCGGCCAAAGTCTTCAATACGCAGGCGAAAGCCGATTTCGTCGTCAAGCTGCACACTGGGGTCGTGTTTTTTCGCTTCTTCCAGGAGTATTTGCGAGGCTTCGTCCACCACCTTGGCGACCACTATCTTGAACTGGAAAACGTCAATTTCGCCCGTTTCCTCGTTGAAGGAAACTTCCGCATCCACATCTTCGCCAAAACGGCGCGTTACGGATATGCGAACAGCTTCTTCAATGGTTTCAATCAGCATTCCACGGTCAAGGCCCTTGTCTTTGCTGATTTGATCGAGGGCCTTTTTAAGCTCCAGACTCATGTGGCTTTCTCCAATTTGCGGCAAAAGGCTTTTTGCCGGAAAGTCCGCCCCGCAGGGAGGAATACGGTGTCTTCTCTTTTTTTGTTGCCAGGGGGCTGCCCCTGCCTATGGCTTGGGGGCCGGGCCTTCCTTGGCAGAATCTTTTTTGCCGGAACGGTCTTTCTTCGGGGCTGCCTTTGCAGCCTTTCCCGGCAGCGCCTTTTCCGGTGGCATAAATACGAGTTTGGCCTTTTTCACAATTTCATAGGGAAAAACCGCCGTGGCAGGCGCTTTGTCCGGGGTGTCGGCCCCGGAAAGGCCCAGGCTGACCATGCCTTCGCGCAGTTCCAGCAATGTGCCCTTGAACTTGCGACGGTTGGGAAACCCTTCTGCCGGGCGGGAAAGGGCCATTTCAACCACCTTTCCCACAGCCCCGGCCAACTGGTCGGCGGTAAAAAACAGGCGTTCAAGGCCGGGGGAAGAAACCTCTAGCATGTACGCGCCCGAAACAAAGTCTTCCACATCCAGCGAAAGCCCCAGAAGGCGGGAAAGGTCGGCGCACTGGTCAACGGTCACACCGTGGCGCAGTATTCCGGCGCGGGCCTCGTCGTCTTCGGGCCGATCCGGTTCCGGGGTCGCCGCAGATGCGCCGGGAGCCTCATCAGTGTTTTTGCGGAGCGTTTCCACATAGACGCGCACCACCGCGCGCTGGCCCGAAACAATTTCAATGCCCCAAAGATCCAGCCCGAGGGAGAGGGCCAGCGGCCCGGCGAGAGCCTGTATTTTCTGGATGGTGTCGGTCATTGTTTTCAGGACGGCGTCCGTGGAAAGAGGCGGTGTTCAGTTGCGGCAACAAGGTGGAACAGTTGGAAAAAATTTACGCTTTCAGGGCGGTGCCCCCGGATTTTGCTACAAAAAAAAGGGAGGCCATCAGGCCACCCTATGAACCGCATCCGGTCCTCAGGATGAGGGAAGGCTGCCGGAGAGAGAGGGGAGAGAGGGGCAACATTCCCGCTGAGTTGGCTTCCTTTACCGCAGGTGTATTATCATGTCAAGAAAAAACCGGGGGGTGTTGGGGTCTTTTGCCGTGATGCGGCGTCAGGCTTGCTTTGCTCGGCGGGGTAGGACCGAAGAGTTGATTCGGCGCGTCCTGCGTCCAGGGCCGTGCGGTTGCGGGTGCGGATTGTGTTCTCTGGCAGGCCGCAGGGAATCATATCGATTTATTACGCGCAGGCTGTTGCAGGCCGTCCGGTTGCGGGAGGGGATTGTGTTCTCTGGCAAGGCGCGACAGGTTCGGCTGGGGGGAGTGTATTGGACATACATGACCTTCAGCCGAATCTGGAGCAACGCCGCCAGAGGACACAAGACGCCCCGCAACCCGCAACCCNCACCCTAGCG
>JGI994J12354_10004896_pt1 | contig 11810 bp, 11 predicted proteins | sample IntmicLarv3ML3BL_FD_12354 | JGI IMG/M metagenome (IMG submission 12354) | reverse complement strand
GGGGAATATTAAAGGAACGGCAAGCTCAAATATTTCCCCTCCGGTGGAGGGGTGCCGCCTGCAAGGCGGCGGGGTGGTTGCAGTGTCAAGTTTTAGATTTAGCAAGGTGCCGGTGTTCCAAAAACCAAGAATATGTATTTTCAATTCCCTCGCAAAGAGGGATTTTTGATTTCCATCCAATCGCTTCGAGCCTTGAAACGTCCAGAAGCTTTCGGGGCGTACCGTCGGGCTTTGTTCTGTCATAAACAATGTTGCCCTTAAAGCCGACAATGTCTTTTATAAGCAACGCAAGCTCTGATATTGCGATATCCGAGCCTGTTCCGATATTTAAAGCGATATCGCCGCTGTAATTGTCCATAAGGAAGATACATCCGTCGGCAAGGTCGTCAACATGCAAAAATTCACGTCTGGGAGTGCCTGTGCCCCAAAGGATTACGTTTGGAGCGTCTGACATCTTTGCATCGTGGAATTTGCGAATCATCGCCGGAAGAACATGGGACGAGTTAAGGTCAAAATTATCATTGATTCCGTAAAGATTTGTCGGCATACAGGATATAAAATCACAGCCGTACTGTTTTTTGTAAAGACGGCACATTGTAAGCCCAGAAATCTTTGCTATGGCGTAGCCCTCGTTCGACGGCTCAAGAGGCGCGGTCAACAGATATTCCTCTTTTATCGGCTGGGGGCAGAGCTTCGGATAAATGCACGAGCTTCCCAAAAAGAGGAGCTTTTTCACACCTGATTTATATGCGGCATGGATTACATTGCATTCTATCTGAAGATTTATCATGATAAAATCGGCGGGATATTCGGAGTTTGCCGCGATTCCTCCAACCTTTGCCGCCGCAAGAAAAACATATTCGGGTCGTTCTGTTTCAAAAAATTCGCAAACCGATTTCTGGTCGGTAAGGTCAAGCTGACTGTGCGAGCGAAGCAAAAGGTTTTCGTATCCGCGCGCGGATAAAGCCCTGACTATCGCAGAGCCGACAAGACCGTTATGTCCGGCGACAAATATTTTTGATGCTTTATTCATTGTTTTCAATCGTTTTCCCCTGTTTTCACGGCGGTTACTTTGAATTTATCAAAGAAGCTTCCAAATAATTTGTTTAACAATAAGTATATAAGATACCCTAAATATACCCCCAGTATATTAAAAATAACATCATCTATGTCGGTTTCCCTTCCGACAAACATCTGGACAATCTCTATAAAAAGAGTTGTAAGTGTGCCTGTCAGAAGAATTTTAAGCGTTTTTATCTTCTTCCACAAAAGTGCGGAGAAAAATCCGATAGGCATAAACATTAAAATATTACCCAGAAAAATAACAATCATTTGTTGGAGCTGTTGGTCGTCTTTTACCATAGCCATTCTTTTGAAAAGCATAAAGGGGATAAAATTCATGCGATTAGGGTCAAGCGCATTCCCCATGATATTTACACCGCTTTCGGTAAATTCAAGTTTGGGGAAAACGGTCAGCGCCGCAAGTCCTATCGAAAAAGCTGCAAATAATATCAGTCCGGTTTCGTGAAAAATATTTGTTTTCAGCGATTTTTTCTTTAGCCGTTTACGTGCAAGCAACCGCCAGATGACTATTACAGGCGAAAAAATCAGCGCAAAGAAAAACATTTGCGTCAGATACATACCGATACCCATGTGAAACCTACTCTCAATTCAAAAAATTAATGTCCTCAAAAAGCCGACGGTACATATACACGGCAACGCCTGTGCTGTGACCCTCGACAGCGCCCTTAAGCGCATTGTATTTGTACCGCGCAAGCAAATCACGGTGACGGTACATTTCAAGAATAGCGTCGGCAAGCGCCTTTGCGTCGCCAAAGGGAGTGATAACGCCGCAGCTCCATTTTTCGATAAGCTCGGACAAATCGTCATTTCCGTCAGACAGTCCGATGATAGCCGTTCCCGAAGCCATATAGGAATAGCTTTTGCTTGGAATCATAAGGTCGCAGGTCTTTTTTGTCTGAGAAACAAATCCGACATCGCCCGACGAAAGTGCATAGATAAAGTCCTCCCTGGGAAGATAATCAAGCAAAAAGACATTTTCAAGGTTTTCGTGCAAAACCCTTTCTCGCACACTCGGAAGCCGTGCTCCGGAGCCCATTATAATATATGTGATATCCTTATGCTTTGCAAGATATTTGGAGCTTTCAAGAAAAACGTCAATATCGTGACCTTGTCCTATATTTCCGGAATAGATTACCGCAAATTTGGTTTCAAGCCCCTTTTTGGTTAAAAACTGGTTCTCTTTTTTGGCAATCGGCTTAATTTCATCACAGTTTACAATGATTGGAAAAACCTCGATATCGTTTTCGAGCTTATGTGATTTTTTAATTAAGGATGCCATGGACTGCCCGATTGTGATTACCTTTTCTGCGTTTTTATAAGCCTTGATGTTGGTTTTCCTCCACAGCAAGGTAATGATTTTAACAAACGGATTACCCATCACACGCTCGATAATATCGGGATAAATATCGTAAATCAGTATAATATATGGCTTTTTATACTTTCTGTAAACTTTATTAAGGAGGAATACAACCAATGGTGGGTTTGTTGTAGCAAAGAAAAGGTCAATGTCGTTCTTGTTTTGGGAAATCCAGACCGAAGCCTGTCTTGTGTATTTCCACCAGTTTTTGAATCTTGAGATGAGTGACTTTGGATTGTGAGCAACGGTTTTCACTATATTTACACATGCATCGTCCGAGGTGACGTTACTGCCGGTAAGAACGGTTATTTTGGTATCGGGCAGAGCGCTTGTTATAACCTTTAAAAAATCGGGATTAATTGCCTGTGACAATAAAACCATATGCTTCAAATCAAAGCCTCCCTTCATTGCGAGTCAGTACATTTAATCATTATACTTTATCGGAGCATAAAAAAACACCCTTTCGGGTGTAGAAATAAAGAGCCTTTAATTGTTCATATTGCTGTGAATGGATATCTCTAAACAATTTTAAGCAATTCAAGCATACGTTCATGCTCATCTGACAAATAAAGGTATCCGATAAGCGCTTCAAATCCGGTGGCATTATGGTAGGATTCATGGTCTCCGTTTTTGGGGATGTTTGATACCTTTGCGTTGCGTCCGCGTTTAAAGACGGAAATTTCCTGCTCGGTAAGCGATGGCAAAAGCTTTTCAATAAGAGAGGACTGAAATTTTGCACTTGCAAGACGCTGCTTTTCGGGATTGATTTTTGACATGGGTGCATTGCCCTTAGACACAAGCTTTTCGCGGATGTACATTTCGTACACGCCGTCGCCGATAAAAGCAAGCGTCAGGGGGCTTAGTGTTTTTATGTCGGAAGCAAAAGGGTGGAGCATAAGCACGTAAGACCTTTCGGTTGATTTTATTTCAGTTCTTTTCCCGTGTCGTTTAATACAAAACTGCATTTTAAGGTGGCATCGCAAACAGCGGCAATGTCAAGCCTACGATCCAAAGGATATTTTAAAAGGCTTCTACAGAACAAAATCAAATTCAAGCTCATATATCGAAACTGTGTCGCCCTCGTTACAGCCGGCTTTTTTCAGAGCATCAATAATTCCGCTTTTTATCAGCACACGCTGAAAATACTGCATACTTTCATAGTCCTCGAAATTGACCGAATTCATAATGCTGACAAGCCATTCAGCCTCGACAAAATAAACATCGTCATGCGGAATTATTTTAAATTCTCTTGCCGAATAATCGACCTCCGGCTTGATATAATCAGGCTCGTAAACCTTGACGGGAGGAAGCTTGGAAAGCATTTCGGCGGTCTTACTTATAAGCGGCTTGACACCCTCCGAAATCGCCGCCATAATCGGGAAAAATTCATAACCCTTTTGTTCGGCATATTCTTTAAATTCGGCTATCTGTTCATCTGTTGCAAGGTCGCATTTGTTGCCCGCGACTATCATGGGACGTGCGGCAAGCTCGGGATTAAATGCCAAAAGCTCGCTGTTGATTTTTTCAAAATCCTCAATTGGATTGCGCTCCTCGCTGCCCGCGATATCGACAATATGAATAAGCATCCTACAGCGCTCGATGTGGCGCAGAAAATCGAAGCCTAAGCCTAAGCCGTCGCTTGCGCCCTCAATTATTCCGGGAATGTCTGCCATTACAAAGGAAAAGCCCTCGGTAATCCGGACAATGCCCAGCACAGGGGTTATGGTTGTAAAATGATAGTTGGCAATGACCGGCTTTGCCTCGCTGACAACCGAAATAAGGGTGGATTTTCCTACATTGGGAAATCCGACAAGTCCGACATCGGCAAGCAGCTTTAGCTCAAGAGTGACGGAAAGAGCCTCTCCCGGATTACCCGGTTTTGCAAATCGCGGAATCTGACGTGTAGGCGTGGCAAAATGTTGATTGCCCCAGCCGCCGCGTCCTCCCTTTGCAACAATAACAGGCTCGTCTGATGAAATGTCGGCTATGATAAGTCCGGTTTCGGTGTCCTTGATAAGGGTACCTCGCGGGACATCAATAATAAGATTTTCACCGGTTTTGCCCGAGCAGTTTTTTCCGCTTCCGTCATCGCCGTTTGGTGCCGAGTACTTACGCTTGTAGCGAAAATCGGCAAGGGTAGAGAGGTGGTCATTGGCTCTGAAAAGGATATTTCCGCCGTGTCCGCCGTCACCGCCGTCGGGACCTCCCGCGTTTACATATTTCTCACGATGAAAAGCAACGGCGCCGTTGCCACCGTTGCCTGCCTTGATTTTTATTGTTGCTGTATCTGCAAACATTTTAGATCCATTCCTTAAAGTCGCATCTATTGCGATATACTTTTTGTATTGTCGGTTGAATTATTTACGAATTGTAAAATATTAAATCCAAAAAATCCGCGGACATGCGCCGCTGATTTTTCCCTTGACCCACGTCCGGAGGACGTGAAACCGGGGATATTATAAGGGGTATTGGATACCCCTTATACCATACTGAAGACGAAGTCTTCAGTATGGATTTACGAATTATATATTTCCTCTTCTGTGATAATTCTGATATTGCTCTGCGCCAAAGCCTTCAAAGCCTTTTCATTGTCGTTGACGCGAATGATGATTGACGCTTTATTATCTATGCCTGTATTAAATGCGTACATGTACTCGATGCTGATTTTGCCGTCCGAAAGAGCCGTAACTGCCTTTGAAAATGAGCCGGGGCAGTCGTCAAGTGACAGACCGATTACCTGAGTTACCGACATGGTCATGCCTGCATCCTTAAGAACTCTTTCAGCCTCATCGGGCTTATTTACAATCATCCTTAAAATTCCGAAATCGGTTGTGTCGCCGATTGATACCGCACGAAGATTAATGCCCGCGTTACCTAAAAGCGAAGTGATTTCAGCAAGACGACCCTGCTTGTTTTCAACAAAAACAGATATTTGTTTTATGAGCATATTAATCTTCCTCCTAAATTTTTCTTTTATCGACTACTCTGACTGCTTTACCCATGCTGCGTTCAATCGTTTTCGGTTCGACAAGACGTACCTTTGCAGCGATTCCGAGAGTTGACGCAAGAGCCGCCTTGATTTTCTTTTCGACATCCTCGATAAATTTGATTGTATCGCTGAACATTTCGGGAAGCATCTCTACCTGAACCTCCAGCACATCAAGATTGTCAATTCTGTCAACAACCAGAAGGTAGTGGGCTGTGGTAAGCTTAAGCTCAAGCAGAACGTGCTCGACCTGTGAGGGGAACACATTCACGCCGCGGATAATAAGCATGTCGTCTGTTCTTCCATGCGGTTTTGCCATTTTAACAAGTGTTCTGCCGCATTTGCATGTTTCTCTTGTAAGACAGCAGATATCACGTGTTCTGTAACGGATAAGCGGGAGCGCTTCTTTTCGGATACATGTGAAAACAAGCTCGCCGTATGTGCCGTCGGGAAGTGATTCGCCTGTGTCGGGGTCGATAATTTCAGGAACAAACATATCCTCGTTGACATGCATTCCCGACTGGTCATCGCATTCAAAGCTTACGCCGGGACCTGAAATTTCTGAAAGACCGTAAATATCATATGCCTTTATGTCAAGAAGTTCCTCGATTTGCTTGCGCATTTCATCTGTCCACGGCTCCGCGCCGAAAATGCCCGCGCTAAGGTTAAGAGTTTTGGGGTCTATACCCATTTCCTTGACCGTTTCGCCGATATATAAGGCGTATGACGGCGTACAGCAAAGAATATTTGAGCCGAAATCCTGCATAATCTGTATCTGTCGGGGAGTATTTCCGCTTGAAACAGGAATGACTGCCGCACCTATTTTTTCAGCGCCGTCATGAATGCCCAGCCCGCCTGTGAACAAACCGTAGCCATAGGATATGTGCATGAAGCTTTTTTTAGAGCCGCCCGCCGCCGTAATTGCACGTGCAACACCGTCGCTCCAGTCGTCAAGGTCGCGGCGAGTGTATCCGACAACCGTTTGCTTTCCGGTTGTGCCGCTTGACGCGTGAATCCTTACAATATCGTCATGCGGAACGGCAAACAGGTCATATGGATAGTTGTCGCGCAAGTCCTGCTTGTACGTGAAAGGAAGCTTTGACAAATCGTCAATTGAACCTATGTCATCAGGCTTTATGCCGCATTCGTCAAGCTTTTTCTTGTAAAAAGGAACATTATCATAGCACCTTTTTATCATTTCCTTCAGATTTTTTGACTGAATTTTTTTCATGTCCTCATGTGAGGCACATTCAATTTCGGGTGAATAATAATTTTGCACTCCGGATTCCTTCTTTCCCTTATTTAGCTGAAAATCCAAGCTCAAACGCTTTGAGATTTAAGTCGATAAATTTCGGCGGTACATTTTCGTGAAGAGCCTTTATAAAGCTTTCTTTTTCGATATCCATTTTGCTTGCAAGAAGCCCGAGCAAAACGACATTTACCGCTTTTGAGTTTCCTGCCTGCAGGGCAAGCGACAAAGCGTCAATTTCGATTAAATCAACGCCCTTGCCCCTGATTTTTTCAAAAAGACCTTCGGGATACGCCGCAGCACCTGTAATAACAGGCATGGGATTAATGACCTGGCGGTTTACCATTATTTTTCCGCCCTTTTTAAGGAAAGGCAGCCATCTTGCGGTTTCAAGCTGTTCAAATGAGAGGAGAAGCTCAGCCTCACCCTCGCATATTACGGGCGAGAAAACCTGCTCGCCGTAGCGCACATAGGTTACAACCGAGCCGCCGCGCTGGCTCATACCGTGAACCTCGGACACCTTTACGTCATAGCCCTTATCAAGAAGGACTGAGCCTAAAATTTTACTTGCAAGAAGTGTGCCTTGTCCGCCGACTCCTACAATCATAATATTTTTAGTCATTGGCTCCACACTCCTTTATCGCTCCGAATTTACACATATGGGTACATTGTCCGCAGCCAACGCATTGATTGCGGTCAATTTCGACCATTTTACCGGCACTGCGTGAAATTGCGGGACAGCCTATATTCATGCACGCGCCGCATTTTTTACATTTGTCTTTATCGACATAAAGCGCAGGCTTTGCCTTTACTGTTTTAAGAAGCGCGCACGGACGGCGTGAAATAATCAGCGACGGACAGTCCTTATCAAGCTCTTCCTTGATTTTTTCATGGCAGTCGGTAAGGTTATACGGGTCAACGACAATTACGCTTTCAATTCCGACGGATTTCGCAAGAGCTTCAAGGTTGACCGCGGTTGTCGGCTGATTTTTAAGCGTAAGTCCGGTCGTTGGATTTTGCTGATGTCCTGTCATGCCTGTTATGCTGTTGTCAAGAACGATAACCTTTGAATTTGTTTGATTGTACGCGATATTGACAAGTCCTGTTATTCCCGAATGCATGAAGGTGCTGTCACCAAGGACGGCAACCGATTTTTTTGCTTCATTTCGTGCAAGATTGTAGCCGTGAAGCCCCGAAACCGATGCTCCCATGCAGACACACGCATCTATCATGCCAAGAGGCGACTGTGACGCAAGAGTATAACAGCCGATATCTCCCGAGACATATGTCTTAAGGCGTTTGAGAGTGTGAAAAAGTCCTCTGTGAGGACATCCGCAGCACATGACGGGAGGACGGACCGGAAGTGTTTCTTCAAGCGCTGAGCAGTCATTTTCTTCGCCAAGAATAACCTTTTTAATGAGTGCCTGACTGAACTCTCCGACAATCGGAAATGCTTCCTTGCCGATAACCTTTATTCCGTTTGATTTGCAGTGTTGTTCTATAATCGGGTCAAGCTCTTCGATTACGTAAAGAGTATCTACAGTCTTTGCAAAATCCTCAATAAGCTTTACCGGCAGAGGGTTTACCATTCCAAGCTTCAGATAGCTTGCGTTGTCGCCCAACGCTTCACGCGCATACACGTAGGATGTTCCGGCGGCAATAATTCCGATTTTTCCAGAGCCGTTTATAATTTTGTTGATGTCCGATTTCTCGGCGTATTCGGTAAGCTTTTTCGTGCGCTGTTCGACAACAATATGTCTGGCGCGTGCCATTGCGGGCATCATAACGTATTTTTGTATGTTTTTTTCGTAGTCCCTGACAGGAATCTCGGTTCGCTCACAGATTTCGGCAAGACTCCTTGAATGTGAAATGCGTGTCGAAAGTCTAAGCAAAAACGGAGTGTCATATTCCTCCGAAAGGTCAAAAGCAAGCCTTGTAAAATCCTTGCACTCCTGTGAATCACACGGCTCAAGCATGGGGAGCTTTGCGGCAACCGCATAATGACGGGAATCCTGCTCGTTTTGTGACGAATGCATACCGGGGTCGTCCGCGACAGCAATAAGCAGTCCTCCGTTTACGCCTGTATAGGAAACGGTAAACAACGGGTCTGCGGCAACATTAAGACCTACGTGCTTCATGCCGCAAAAAGCCCTTGCACCTCCTATTGACGCGCCTATCGCAACCTCGCAAGCAACCTTTTCATTAGGTGCCCACTCGGCGTAAATTTCGTCATATTCAGCCGCATATTCTGTGATTTCGGTGCTTGGTGTTCCGGGATAGCTTGAAACAATCTTGCATCCTGCCTCGAAAAGTCCTTCGGCAACCGCTTCGTTGCCCAGCATTAATTTTTTCAAATTACCAATATCCTTTCAATACAGCTATTCTGTCCTGTCGAAATCAATGACTGAATATCTGTCTATTGTTTTGATTTCCTTGCTTGTAAAATCGGTTGTACAGTGTTCCTTTATATAGGCAGTGAACATGTCTGTGTCCTCGGTAAGACATATAAAAAGCGCTTTGTCGCTGTCAAGAAGAAGCTCGAACGGCTGCCCGGCATTGAGCTCTTCAGCTGCCTTGATAATGTTTGGCATCATCGTAAACCGGTCGCCTACCGTTACAAGGTTTTCCAGATAATTTGCGGGCGGAACATCAAAAAAATCAAATAAAAAGCTGTAATCGCTTGTAAGCTGACGTGTGCCTATAAAGGTTATGTCCTTGTTATCATTGACATAGGAAGTCACTTCCGATACCGGACGGGGTTTGCGGTAGTGTCTTCGGGCGGTTATAATGCCCGAAGCAAAGGTGTAGACATCAAGCATTCCAAACGCAGTAAAGCACAAAATAAGAGCCAGTGCGGAGAATGATTTTATGCTTGCTTCAACCCTTTGCCGACCGTACAGTGAATACCATAAAAGTGAAAATAAAATCATCATTTCAATGACTGAGGAAACAACGCGCTCCTTTACACGTCCGTTGATGGAAAGCAATGCGATATATCCCAAAACGGTAAAGAGAAAGATAAGATACCACAAAAAGTTCTTTTTGTCGATTACAAAGAACATTAAAAAGAAAATAAAGAACAGATAAATATACATATTTGCACGTGTAGTTAAAAATGATTTCAAGGATGCGAAGGATGATTTAATGAAAAAATTAAGATTCTCTTTTCGGTACTGAGCGATTTTGTTGTATTTTTCAGCGGTCAGCCCGGGTGTTGTAAAATACAGCTTGTTGGCAATCATTGTGTCATTTTCGCTAAGTCCGGCGCTTTCGTACAGCTCGGGATTTTCTGTGTATGTGGGCTTGGGGTAGTCGTAATAGGAAGGAATCGCTTTACCCATCTCCTTACTGTTAATCAGGAGCGGGTCGGTTGAATAGTAAGCGTAATCAACGGCAAATACCGACAAAACCAAAACACAGACAACCAACAGGAATAAAATCGCTGTTTTACGCAATTTGAAAAATTCGGTAAACCCTGCACCTTTTTTCGTCTTTACCATGGCGCAGATAAAGAAAATAAGTCCGGAAGCAATAATCGGGATAATTGTTTCGGAACGCAGAAGGTATCCGTAAAATATAAGCATCGCCGCCAACGGAAGAGCGATTTTCATTTCTTTTTTTTCCTTATAGCCCCAAAGCATATAATAGAAAATCACAATCAAACCGAATGCCATGCAATTCATTGCAACCGGAGTAAACTGAAACAGCTTGACAAGCTTGTAGTTAAGAGAATAAAGAAGGAATGCAATAAAAAGCAGACGCCCTTTTTTTAAATGCTTAAGCATTACAAAGGTCAGGAGAGTGTACGCGATAAAGGTGAAAAAAACCTGAAAAAGCATATACCATGATACACTGCCGATATGCTTGTTGAGAAAAACAACCAGATGCCCCAATATCATATTATTATAGGGAAGGAAGCCATTGTATTCGCCGAAAACATTAAATGAGAAAAAGCTTGTATAACGGTCGTCGATCTGCATAAGTATAACCCGGGAAGCAAAACAAAGCAAAAAGAAAAGACCGTTTATTATCAGTGAGGACAGAAAAGCTTTTTTTTGAGCAAGACGGCTTAGCTTTTGATAAGCGGAAGCAAGCCTGTTTATCATATAGCGTCACTCCCTATCCATACTTTAAAGCGCTAAAGCGACAGGTGATATTATACTATATATAAAGTTAAAATGCAAGAATATTTGAATTTTTTTAAAAAAAGGCTTGCATTTTAGAAAGCCGTATAGTATTATGTTCAGGCACGACTGCACAGATATGCGTTGAAGCGGAGGTTGCAGCAGGAGAAACGCAAGCGTTTTTCGTTTGAAAACCGTAGTTTTCACTGTTGGTTATTTCGTGGAGTATGTCCGATTTTAAACCGGGCGAAAATTATGCTTGAAGCCTTTCCCTATAAGGGTACGCCTTTATAAAAGGAAGAAACCGAGTACGCTTTTACCGGAAAATTATTTTCCGGTTTTTTATTGACGGGGCATGGAACACCCGGCACAGTTGATAAAAAATCTTCAGCAAAAACAGCCTTTATGGTTGTTATTTCAGAAAGAAAAGCACATTCGCCGTAAAATCAAAACAAATACAAATTTTATGGAGGCGATGAAAAAAGTGGCAGTCAAAGAAAAAATTCGTATCAGATTAAAAGGATACGACCACATGCTGGTTGACCAGTCATGTGAAAAAATCGTGGAGACAGCAAAGCGCACAGGGGCAAGAATTTCCGGTCCTGTACCGCTGCCGACACAAAAGGAGATCATCACGATTCTCCGTGCGGTTCATAAGTATAAGGACAGCCGTGAGCAGTTCGAACTCAGAACCCACAAGCGTCTTATTGACATACTCCGTCCGTCAAACAAAACGGTCGAAGCGTTGATGGGACTTGAGCTCCCTGCCGGTGTTGAGATTGAAATAAAGTTGTAAATAGCAAATCGACATGTGACCTGAGACGCGAGCCTCTAACTTTTAAATTGTTTGTTTGATTAGTCTCGCGAATTGCGTCCACGGCACGTGGGGCGAGTAATGTTGGCGTATACATAATGTATGTCAACCACTTATTTAAGAAGGAGAGAAGAAAATGACAAAAGCGATCATCGGTAAAAAAATGGGCATGACTCAGATTTTTACTGAAAAAGGCA
>JGI994J12354_10004895_pt1 | contig 11811 bp, 10 predicted proteins | sample IntmicLarv3ML3BL_FD_12354 | JGI IMG/M metagenome (IMG submission 12354) | reverse complement strand
CTGCATGCTGGCAGGCTGCGCAGGGGACACCGGCGAACCTGGCGGGGATGTTACTGACCCCGCCGCAACCACCGTCGCCGCCGCGAGCGACATCAAAATCGCGTTGATTACCATGGATTCCATCGACCAGCACTGGGTCACGCTCAATGAGGGCGCGCAAAAAGCCGCCGGTGAGCTGGGTGCCGCGGTCACATTCCTTTCGCCCAACACCAAGGACGACGCGCAGCAGATCGAATGCGTGAACAACGCGGTGTCCGGCGGCTACAAGGCGATTGTCGTTGCCGCGAACGGCCCGGACGCCATTTCCTCCGCGCTGAACGAGGCGAAGGCCGCAGGCATCAAGATCGTCTATGTGGACTCCCCCGCGAACGTTGCGGCGGAGGCGACCTTCTCCACCGACAACACGGCGGCGGGCAAAACTGCCGGCGAGGAGATGCTCGCGGCGCTCACGGCAGCGGAAGTTACCTCCGGCAAAATCGGCATCGTCAACGTCAACGCCGCCACGGATTCCTGCGTCAAGCGCGAAGAGGGCTTCCGCGCAGCGTTTGAGGGCACAGAGTTCGAGCTCCTTGAGACACAATACGGACAGGGTGACGCCGCGCAGTCGCAGACCATCGCGGAAAACTACATCACCCAGGGCGTGGTGGGCATTTTTGGCGCGAACGAAGGCTCCACCGCAGGCACGGGCAACGCCATCAAGGCCGCCGAGGGCAGCAAGGTCATCGGCGTGGGCTTTGACAAATCCGACGCGATCATGGGCCTGATCAACGATGGGTTCTTGCTGTGCACCATGGCGCAGAACCCCGATGTGATGGGCGCTGAGGGCGTCAAGGCCGCTGTGAAGGCCATCAACGGCGAGGCGCTGGGCGGCGCGGTGACAGACACCGGCGTATCGGTGCTGAAGAAGTAATTCCGGCGCCGAGCACACAAAATTGCAACAAAAATAGGCCGCGTTTCCGGGGAAATCCCTGCGAAACGCGGCTTGTTTTGCGCCCCGGACAGTCGAAAAACACAGACTTTACAAATCGTAACCGGTGTGTTATAATATGTCCGGAGGAAGTCCAATCTTTGACATGAAGTAAGGAGGAAATTCATTCATGAAAGCAAAACGTTTCCTTGCCGTGCTGCTGAGCGTATGCCTGGCGGCGGTACTGTTCGCGCCTGCCATATCCGCGCAGGAAGAGGTGCTCTGCGACTGTGGGGGACACATCGAAGTCATCGTAAAAGGCTACATGCATCCGCTGTACTACAACGAAGGAAAGTGGAGTCAAATAAAAGCGGGGCCGATCGCGCATGTGGCGATGAACCGCCATGGCAAGAGCATTTTCCCTGTGACCAAAACCTGGTCGGTCGACCCCGAACAGGACCACAAAACCACGCCCGCCTATGAATTCCTCTATGACTACCGCATGGACCCGTTTGACGCAGCCGCACTGCTCAAGGATTTCATCGGCGCTGTTTGCGATACCACAGGGCATAAAAAAATCGCCCTTGTGGGCACGAGCTACGGCGCGAATGTCGTGATGACATACCTGAGCCAATACGGCACGGACCGTCTGGAAACCTTTATGCTCATCAACGGCACCTTCCAGGGGACAAGCTTTGCGGGCGACATCTTAACCGGTCGGTTCAGCTATTCCGCCGTCTCCTATATCAACTTCCTTGAGGCGCTGGGCGTAAAAACCTGGTTTACGAATCTGCTGCGGAAAATCCCGTTTGTCGATCTCAAGCTGTCGATGGGCCCGGTTCTCAGGGCAATCTTCCGGCTTGCCATCCTGAAGTGGGTGCGGAACATGCCCTCCATCTGGTCGTTCCTGCCCGCGTCCTATTATGAGGAAGCGATTCAGGTGCTCGGCGATTATCCCGACCAAACGCCGCGGCGCGTTTTGACAGACAAATACGTCAACGAGGTGCAGAGCCGGGCCGGCGAGTTGCTGCTGGGCGCAAAGGAAGCGGGCGTAAAAGTCGCCGTCATCGCAAGCTACGGCAAGGCGCCTGTGCCGCTCATGGGCGAGACCGGATACCAATGCGACATGCTGGTCGATCTCGTCTACGCTTCCGGCGGTGCGACTGTCGCGCCCATGGGAGAAACGCTGCCGCCAAGCGATTCGCGGTATCGTTCCCCGGACGGCATCATCGACGCCTCCACCTGTATCCTGCCGGATCAAACTTGGTTTATGGCGGATAACTGGCACAATGTTTCGCCCGCGGAGGCGCTGCGCCAATGGATTATCCGCAGCGAGAACCCCAGCATAACCGCGAACCCGGACTTCCCGCAGTATATGCGCCGTGTGGATGAATTCACGGCGGAGCCGCAGGCGAAGCCCTAAAATTTCCGCACACAAATTGCAACAAAAATAGGCCGCGTTTCCGGGGAAATCCCTGAAAACGCGGCTTGTTTTATGTTCTGTTTGCGAAGTTTTATTGTGCGTTCCGGAGGTAATTCACGATGCCGTCTACGGTTGCCTGCGCCAGAATATCCTGCGTCTGGTCTTTTTGCAGGGCGCGGCACTCTGTGAGGTTCGACCCGAAGCCGTATTCCACCAAAATGGCGGGGCATTCTTCCACGCGCACGACCTCGAATGGATAGAAGTATGCGCCTCTGTTCACCTTCGAGCGCAGGTATGAGTAGTCGCTGTAGTTCGCCGGGGTATAGATTTGATTCGTCCACGCGGCGGCAATGCTGCTTTGCACCGCCTTGGCAAGGGGCTGGCTGTATGCCTTGTAGTAGAACGCTGATGTGCCCATGGGCGTTGCTTTATCAGAGGAATCACAGTGCATGCTGATGAACAGGTCGGGGTTGGCGGCTCTTGTTTTGTCCGTGCGCGCCTTGAGGGAATAGTACGTGTCGCTCGTGCGGGTGATGTGCACGGTGGCGCCCTTTGCCTCGAGCTTTGCCTTGAGCTTGAGCGCCATGAGCAGCGTGATCTGCTTTTCGTGGTTCAGCGTTGCGTGGGACGCTGTGAGGGGTGCGCCGGGGTCGGAGCCGCCATGGCCGGGATCAATGTAAATCACGGTGCCGCTGAGGGTGGCCGGCGGTTTTTGGCGCAGACGGATCACCAGCTGGTTGTTTTCAAAATAGGCCTGGTAGCCATAGAATTTTCCGGTGTTTTTGAACATGAGCTTGAGGGTCATGGTGTTCTTCGCGGTGTTCTTGCTCCATTCCGCGCTGGCAAACAGTGCGCTGTTTGCCACGTTGAGCGTTCCGGTGTAGCCCTTGGTATGATAGAAGGTGATCTCAACTCCCGTGGCGGTATAATTGCCCACGCCGTGGGTATATCCGCTGTAGCCGTAGGTGGCGCTGTAGCTTTGGCCAATCAAATCCACGTTGAAGGGAATCTTCCAGTCTACGCCGAAGCGGAGCACCAAAGCGCCGTTGCCGATGGCGCTTTGCGCGATCAGTTCGTTCAGGGGCAGCTTATATCCGGAGGAAATGACTTCTACGTTTTTGGATTCCACGCGCTTGCCGGAGGACAGGGCATAGTAGGTGTAGCTGCCGGAGGTGGTTTTGCCCGTTATATAATCATAGGTGCCCTCCAAAAGCGGGGAGGATGTGGGGTCGGAGCGTGTGCTGGTGCCGCCGGCCCAGTGGGCGTTGGAGTAAGAAGTCTTGACCCGCACCATTTGCGCCTTGCCCAATCCGTGGTTCTTGTCGGGCGTCAGCAGCGTTCCGGCGGGGATGGGTGTTGTTGACGCGGTGCTGCCTGCTGTTGTGGTGGCTGCGTCTGTGGATGTTTCGGAAGAGGGCATGGGCGCAGATGTTTTATCTGCGGATGTTCCATCTGCGGAGGTTTTATCGTCAGTGGTTTCAGAAGAGGGCATAGGAGCAGATGTTCCATCTGTGGAAGTTTTATCGGACGATGTTGTGCCCGAAGAGGTCTTTTCAGAAGAGGTTGTGGAGGTGTTGGGCCCGGAAGAGGTTTCTGTTTCGGTGGTGGTGGTCGTCGTTTCCGGGTCTGTGAGTGTGGGAGGAATGAAAATATCAGGCAAGAGCGTTACCTTTACGCCGGCTTTCCACTCAGAAACGCCGTCATAGGTTGCGCTGTAAACGATGGTGCCGAGGCTTTTGATTTTGGATGTGCCGGGCAGATTGAAGGTGCCCGTATAGGTGATGAAATCGCTGTCTTCGTTGTGGGCTGCGGTCACGCCATCTTCTTCAACGGAGGCGCCGGGCTTGAGCGTGATGTGGGTATCATCGAGGCTGGCCTTCACAGTAGAACCCTTGCGCGCCACAACGCTCACGCCGAGCTCAATGCCGCCGGTGGTTTCAATGGAGTTTTCGGGCGCCACCTTTTGCAAAATCACGGCGTCATACATCACAATAATTTGATATTTTTTGCCCTGGTGCTCAAAGTTGAAGGTGTTTTGGCCGGGCTTCAGGGGGCAATCGATGCTGAAATCGCCGCTTTCGTTGCGCGTGACTTCCTTGCCGTTGTTCAGGAGCGAAAGCAGCGGGTTGCTGCCGCCGCTGAAGTTGACCGTGGGTTTGTCTGTGCGAATGGTTTGGATCGCGTCCGCCATCGACTTGACCGGCTTGATCAGCGAAAACGCGCGCTCAAAAACGGACATGTCCAGGGAGTCGTTCAAAAATTGTTCCAGCAGCTTTTTGGCCTCTTCGCTCTTGGGCAGATTTTCCGCGTCGGAAATGGCAAAGGCAACATCCTTGAGCTTTTGCAGGGAGCCCAAAAAACGCGTTGTTTCATCCAGCGTTCCATTCGGGATGGCGTCCTTCAAATCAACCACGGCGGTCATCAGCGGGCCAAGTTCGCCGCCAACGCCAAGCGATTCCCCGATTTTGCCGATCTGCTCCACGGATTCCGATGCCATCGACACGAGATATTCCGGCTTGCTGAGCGTCCCCGCCAGCAGCTTGAGCGTCTCCAAAAAATGATCGCTCAGCTGCGTTTTTTCTTTGCCGGTGATTTCCGGCAGCGCGAGGGTGACGGGCATATTCTCCAGGTTGGCGTCGCGGAGCATTCCGTTCAAAACGCCCATGAACTTGGTGATCAAGTCTCCGGAGGCATCACTGGCGGAGGAATCCTGCACCAGCAGCGCGTCAAAGGAGCTATATTCAATGAGCTTGGACATCGCTGTCGCGAACGCCGGGAAGGCGCTTTCCTCCACAGGCTGAATGGTCAGCGTGCGGAAAATATTATCTTCCTTCAGGGCGTTGAGCACGTTTTTGGCCTGCAGCGCCTCCTGCGGAGAGAATTCCTCAAAGGTGTTTGGAAGAATGACCGAGCGGAAGCCTTTTTCCACAATGGCCTTCACGTCCTCCAATTTCCACGAGGATGAAAGGGCGGTGCTGTTGCCAAGCAGGCGCGGCGCGGGCTGCCAGGAGGCAACCGTCATCTGCGGCATCGTGCTCACCTGCGTGGTGTCAGGCGATGTGGCTGCGCTCTCCGGCTGGTTGGAGGGCCGTGTGTTTTTGTACACAGTCCACCCTCCAAAGCAAGTGCTCATGATCAAGATTGCCAGGCTGAACGCGAACATTCTGTTCCATCGGTTTTTGTACCCCATGCTTACTACTTCCTTTCCCATGCAACGCGGTGTCGTATCGACTTTTTAATAGAGTAATCCGCAGTTTTTGACATCATAACATGAAGCTCGCCGACAGTCAAGGACAATCGACGAGCTCCTATATGATTCAATAAATAAAAATGACCGGGTGGAAACAATTCACATGATCTGTAAATTTTCGCGCTCTTGGCTTGCAATATTTGTTATAGAGTAAAGCGCAAAACCGTTGCAGCGCAAAAGCCCGCGCGTCAGCTTTACCTGCCGCGCCAGAACATCATTATGCTGCGTCCATTCCAGCGTTCCGCTGCCCGCAAACTCGTCTTCCTGCCCGGTTTTATATGCCGCCAAGCCGAAGATTAGCTTGCATTTTTCATGATACACAAGGCTTGCCCAATTGATTGCTGTTTGTTCAAATGGCATGGTTTCGTTCTCAAAGCCGTAGTAGATTTGCGGGATCATCCAGTCGCAATAGCCGGGCTCCCGTGCCCAAAGCGCCGCGTCGGCATAGAGGCTGTTATAATTTTTTTCGATATCTGCCGCCGGGCTGACGCTGAAAACGGCGTCCGGGTCGGCTTGCTTCACTGCGCTATAAAGACCGCGCGTGAAACCGTTGATGTGGTTCCGCCGCCAGTCGTTCTGCGAAAGCGCGCCGCCGGTTTTTTGATAAGCCTCATATTCCGCCCGGTCAAACGACGCGTCTGTTGTGGGATAAAAATAGTCGTCGATGTGGATGCCAGCCAGGTCATAATTGCGCAAAAGCTCCCGCACGCCGTCATAAATCAGGGCATGCGTCTCCCTCTCGGCGGGGTTCCAGAAATACTGTCCGGCGGCTTTTTTCACCCAGCCGTCGTTCAAATTCAGATGCTCCAGCGCGGGGTTTTGGGCGCTCAGCCGCGTGAGGTCATCCGTGCGCGCGGCGCGGAACGGGTTGATCCACGCGTGGGGCGCAAGGCCGTGTTTTTTTGCCAGATCACAGAGAATTGCGAGCGGGTCATAGCCGGGATTCTGCCCCTGTTTGCCGGTGAGAATTTCCGACCAGGGGTAATATTCGCTGGGGTAAATGGCGTCTGTAAATGGCCGCACATGGATAAAAATCGTGTTCAAATTCAGCTCTTCGCACTGCTGAAATAACGCATCATATTTGCTTGTGAACGCGGCGCGGGTCATGCCGTTCGGCAGCGTGAGCTCGTAAAAACTCATCCACACGGCACGAATTTCTTCGGTGATTTGCACGGACGGAGGGGGTTCAGTTGATGCTGATTTTTGTGCGGTTGGGGCAGGGAGCGTGGTCGGCTCCGGCTTCCTCTGCACTGCCGCGAACACCGCGCCCACCGCGCACAAAACAAGCACAAACGCCGCGATTGTCATCACCGTGCGTGGGTTGCGCATGCATGTCCCTCCTCGCTGATTTGCTGAAGATTAGATGATATCCAGCATCATTAAGATGCCGTCCTCCGTGGGGTTTTCATAGAAATTTTTGCGGCGGCCGACTTCCCGATAACCCCGCGCGGCATAGAGCGCCCGTGCGCCGGCGCTTTCCCGCACCTCCAGGTGAATGGTTTTGCAGCCGCGCAGAATTGCCCCGGTCTCGGCCCTTGCCAGCAGCGCGCTGCCGATGCCCCGGTGCTGAATCTGCGGGAACACCGCCACGTCGTCGATGAACGCTTCACCCGCGATTTCGTCCACGGCGATATATCCGCTCAAGCCTTCGGCAAAATCATCCAAAAGCGCGGTGAGCATGTGCGCGTGGGGCACGGCAAATCGTTCGCGCAGGCGCGCCTCGCTGGCGGGCGGATGGAACACCGCCTGCTGCAGCGCCGCCATGGCGGGCAGATGCGCTTCCTCCGTCGGGATGATCTGACATGAACAGCGCAAATCCTTGTACAGTGCGGGCATTGCCGCCTGCATTTGCTCGGCGCAGGCACGGTATTCTTCCAAAGAACCGCCGAAGGGATCGGCAATTCCGCCGCTCAACACGCGGATTTTTTCATTTGAAATAACCGCGCTGATTTGCATTGCATGTGCCGAAGAAAGGCAGACAATGGCGTCCGCCTGTGCCAGCATTTCAATTGAAGCAAGGCGGCTTTTGTGGCTGTCCAGGTTTACATCATATGCAGGCGCAAGGGTTTTCATGTGCGCGGCGGCGGGCTGCCCCTCAGCGGCGCAAAGCCCCGCGCTTTCGGCCTCCGCGCCGGAAATATGAGAAAAAAGTGCCGCGGCCATCGGGCTGCGGCAGGTGTTGCCGGTGCATAAAAACAGTACGCGCATCGGGTGCTCCCTAAATCATGTAGATATAGACCATCACGTAGTGCAACGCCGTGCCCGCTAAGATGAGGAAGTGGTAAAACGTATGCACATAGGGCACTTTGAGCTTTTTCCCCAAGCCGTAAACCACGGCGCCAACTGTATAACACAGGCCGCCCGCGAACAACAGAATCAGGGCGTTGCGATCCAACTCGCGGATCAAAATAGGTATGACGGCCACCGCACACCAGCCCATGATGATGTAGCATGCCATGGACCACTTGGAAAAACGCTTGAGGTCGATCAAATTCAGCGTGATGCCCGCGATGCCCGTGACCCATACGCCAATCAGCACGGCGATTTGCACCCAGCCCTCTAAAACCATGAAGATGAAGGGGGTATAGCAGCCGCCGATCATCAGAAAAATGCTGCAATGGTCCGCGATGCGCAGGTATTTTTTTGCGGCGCCGACGTTCAATCCGTGGTAGACGCAGGAGACTGTATAAAGGGCAAAGGAGGAGACGGAAAAAATGACAACGCTTGCGATATCCCGCCCGCTCTGTGCCTTTAGAATGAGAAAGATCATCCCCACGAGGGATGCCACCGCGCCAAAGCCATGGCTGATGCTGTTGAGCAGCTCTTCACCAAACGTATATTGCGGCAGCCCATGTTTTTTTGCGCGCTCGCGGCGCAGTTCTTTTTTGTCGCTCATAGCAACCTCCCTTATGTGCGTAATATCTTAATATAATTATACAACAATGCGCTCATGATAGAAGTTGCAATTACAACAAAAACAAAATAAAAAAGGGCTTGCGTTTTTGATTTAAGTATGATATAATATCGTTCGGAACAAAATAGTAGAGTAAAAAATATTGCGGGCGTAGTTTAGTGGTAAAACAGCAGCTTCCCAAGCTGCGGTTGCGGGTTCGATTCCCGCCGCCCGCTCCACGCCTGCGGTGAGCAGGCGTTTTCTTTTTTTGAAGAGGAGAAACAAACATATGGATATGGGCGGTATATATGACGATCGTTATTTTCCCAAGATAGTGCTGGGCATCATAGTGCTGGGCATCATCATTGCAGCATTGGTTGGTTTTATTGTTCGGGGTATCTCATTTTCACGGAAATTTAAAACGATCAAACAAGGTATGGCGTACGATCAAGTCATATCAATCATCGGGCAGCCGGATAAATCTGACACAACAGAAGATATCACGACTTGCGTGTGGGAAATTGCTGTGGTGCGAAGCTATACGATTACAAAAGTGATTGTGTTCAAAAATGGCAAGGTTTTTTCTATTACGGACATCTAACGGAACATCGGACCCAGCATGCTTTCGCGTCTGCGGCGAGTGTTTCGCGTGCGGGCGTTTTTTGTAAATAACGCTGACCGGAGCTTTGCTAAAAAAGGAGAAACTCACTTTGAACCATTCATTATCCAACCTGCCCTGCAAATTGCCCGCCCGCAGCCCCAGCGGTCATAAGGGCGATTTTGGCCATGTGCTCAGCATTTGCGGCAGCGAGCGGTATCAGGGGGCGGCGGTGCTTGCGGCACTGGGCGCGGTGCACAGCGGCGCCGGCATGGTGACGGCGGCGTTCCCCCGCGCGGCCTATGCGCCGATTGCCGCAAAGCTCACGGTGACACCGCTTTTGCCCTTGCCGGGGAACCGGCAGGGGACGCTGCGCGTGAGTGCCATGCAGGACCTGCGCGCGGCCTTGCCGGGAAAATCCGCTGTGCTGCTGGGCTGCGGTTTGGGGCTGAACGCCGACACCATTGCCCTGACAGAGCTGCTTTTGCGGGAGGTAGAAGCGCCGCTCGTGTTGGACGCTGACGCGCTGAACGCCATCGCCCGCATCAATGGTGTGAACTCCCCAACAAGCCTTGCTCTCGTGCCGCCTCAAGAGACCTCATATTTACCCTTGTGCGGAATAAATTCCGGCGGCGCGCATATGAATGGTACAGATATCTTGAACAGCAGGGTGTGCGACCGCCCGGTTCTTACGCCGCATATGGGCGAAATGTCGCGCCTGTGCGGGGTTTCTGTGGAAGAGCTGCAGCAAAATTCCATGAGATTTGCGCGTGCGTTCGCCCAAAAATATGGCGTTGTTCTGGTGCTAAAAAGTGCGCAGACAATAGTTGCGGGGGCAGGGGAGGGCGAGGTCTGGACCTGCCCGTTTCCGCCGAATTCTGGGCTTGCAAAGGCTGGCAGCGGCGATTTGCTGGCGGGGATGATTGCCTCGCTGCTGGCGCAGGGGATGCAGCCATATGACGCTGCGGTTTGCGGGGTGTATCTTCATGCCTTGGCGGCGGCACGCACGGCGGAGCGCCTGAGCGCAAGCGGCATGACGGCGCTGGACTGTGTGGAAGAACTCAAGCGGATGGCCATTGACGGCGGATAAATCGCGTGCGCGTTGCCGATGGCTGTCCATAAAAGGGGAGCATGACAATGCGGTGTATCAAACGATGCGCTTATGTGCTGGGCGTGTGCGCGATTTTTGCGGGGATGGTACTTGGGCTTGCGGCCTGCGGGGCAAAAACGCCGCCCGCGCCCGTGCCGTTTTCCGCAGAAATCAGCATTGCGTTCGGAGAATCCCGCCAAAGCGCGGTGCTCACGATGGCGCGTCCCGGCGCGCTGCGGCTGGCGTTTACATCGCCAAAGGTGCTGCGGGGCTTTGCGATTTTTATCGAGGGCGACTCGCTCGTGCTGGAATACGGCGGGCTGCAAACGGCGCTTTCGGCACAGGCGCTGCCGATGGAGGGCGCGGCGTCGCTGCTCAACCGGGTGATGCTGCAGCTGGCGCAACCGGCGGAACAGGCGGCACTGTGGCATTTGCGCGGCGGCGGATGGGAGCGAAAGGGCATCGCAAACGGCTTGGAATACAGTGCGGTCTTGGATGAAAACGGTGCGCTGGTGAGCCTAAAAGCGCCAAAGGCGGGGCTGGAAATCAAGGTCAATTCGTTCACTTGAGATAATCTTGAGATAATCAATTTAAAATCAAAAAAACACTTGCATTCGTGCGCGGGATGTGTTATAATGCTATGGTTAATGAATAAAAATGCGCAGTTTGCGCTTGGAGGTAGTTTCGCATGCAATGGTATCAAATCGTTTTGGCCGTGGGAGTGATCCTCACTTCGGTGATCATCACCGTTCTGGTTATGCTGCAGGAAAGCAAATCGCAGGGGCTTTCGGGCGCGATTTCCGGCGGCGCGGAAAACCTGTTCGGCAAAAGCAAGGGCCGTTCGTTTGAGGACAAGCTGGTCAAGTACACCAAGGCTTTGACGGTCGTGTTCTTTGTGCTGACCCTTGGCACCACGCTGCTTTTCCTGTTCTGGGTGCGGTAGTCAAGCAGGCAAGTAACATCACATCAAAAATAAACCGGGCGGCTGTGTGCTGCCCGGTTGTTTGTGTTTTTTTAGATAGAGAAGTTAAGCAGTCGTTCCAGGCTCCTCCGCTTTGGCGCGGGTATAATTCAATGAGGTGCTGTTGCCTTCGCCTGTCAGGGTGAGGGCTTCGTCTGTCACGGTGAAGTGGTAGGACTTCGTGGTGGAAATCGAAAACACGGTGTAGGTGATCTTGATGGTGTCGGGGTCGCTTTTTTTCTCGCCGGGAACAATTTCGTAGTCGCCGCTGACAAGGTTCGAGATCAGCGCGAGGTTCACCTTGCCCTTCATGGGTTCGTCCTCGTTGGGCACAAACTCCATGGCCTTGAACTCGAAGGGCCCGAGGCTGGATTCCCATTTGCCTGCCAGTTGCTGTCCAAGCTTGTTCGCGCTTGAGCATCCGCCCGCAACGGCGAGCAAAAGCGCCAGTGCCATGACGCACGCCAGGATTTTTTTCATGAACGTTACCTCCTTGTATCATAAACGATGGTTGATTGTCACAGCCTGTATGGCTTGATGTGAAAGCGATGCAGGCGTTGGACGCTTGTGTTATTCGTCGGCGGGAATCCATTCCTCCCGCAGTAGCCCGGTGAGATATTCGTTTTTGTATTGCCCGTCGGCAGGACAAAAAAGGCTCTTGCGGCGCATGCCTTCTTCCCGGTAGCCCA
>JGI994J12354_10004894_pt1 | contig 11813 bp, 10 predicted proteins | sample IntmicLarv3ML3BL_FD_12354 | JGI IMG/M metagenome (IMG submission 12354) | reverse complement strand
TCCGCGCAGGTCAAATCCTTGTTCCAACATCTTCATCACCCGTTTTTATTTTACCTTACCTACGCAAAAAAATCCAGCTCACGCTGGACTTTTTTTGACAGGCTGTGGGGAGGCTATGCCTCCCCTTCTTATTTCTCTAATCGTTTTTTCTAAGTATTCCTTCTCAATCTAGCCTTTGTCACTTCTGCAAGCGCCGCTTCAACTTCTTCAATGCGCCCTTGATCCTCTGCATTATCAAACACCNCTTCTTCCAGCTCGTTTTCAATATTAGAAAAGCGCCCTAATACCGCACCGGAAATCTCCCCGTCAATAAGTAGATAATATATCACCTTATGCTTTTCATGGGCATATTTACTCTTTAATGCATGTTCATGGGCTTTCACAAGAAAGTCATTTCTGTGAAGCGCGAAGATGCTCCTTGGTATCTGTTCTTCCCCATTAAAAAGCGGTAAATCATCAGCAAGCACAATTGTATCCTCAACCTGAATAAGCACTCCCGATTCAATCAAAGTTTCAACTGCTTTCTTGATATCCTTTGCAGGCAATCTATAGAAACTTTTTACATTTCCCTCCGTTGCAAAGACTATATATTTCCAAAACCTTGGCAACAGTTTTAATAATATCTCGGCAGAATCTTCTAAATCCAAATTGATATCTGGAAATTCGTTGACAAAAGCGTAAAATCCCCTGTCCCATTCGCAATCCACCTGATCTTCAAAAACCAGAAACGATTCCTGAAGCTTTTGCAGTGCTGCCGGAACAAGTTTTCCATAGCCGGTCAATTCCCTTATTTGCTTTGGACTAAGCGGGCCTTCGTTTTTCAGGAGTTCCAGTATTTCCAGCGCTTCTACAGACAGACTTACATTTTTCTTATAAAGGCAAGCGAACATTTGCAGGTCACTGCGTTCAATATATGCAATATTGCCTCCCTGAAATCTGCCCTTTAAAATTCTCCGTTCGGAACGGCGCATATCATTGTAATTAAAGTCATCTTCCGCTGATCTCTGGAATAGCCTTGGCGGGTCCCCGGGGCGGCTCCAATATTCACACATCACAGGTGACAGCCCGCTAAAGAGCTCATCATATTCAGTACCTGTTAATGGCGATATAAAACCCTGCCGTTTCATTCGCAGCAGCAGTGCAGCATTTTTGTTCATATGTGATTTACCTATTTTCTCCATATATTTTTTATACTATTATAAACACTTTTTTTGCAACTGCAATAGTCTTGACACAAAAGGTTAAATGAGTTAGAATTACTTGGCTGTTTAATAACAGATGATGTGCCCCCGTAGCTCACTCGGATAGAGCGACCGCCTCCTAAGCGGTAGGTAGTGTGTTCGAATCACGCCGGGGGTGCCACAAGGTCTTGAATCCTAATGGATTTGAGGCTTTTTTCTTTTCCGTCAACACAATAATTGCTGGCGAATTTTCACCAGTGAAGTAGTGTAGATTTGCTAATTAGAATTGAACAGGAAAACCGAGTTTGCATAACAGCGAAAACACATAAACAGCGAAAAGCCGGATGAAGCAAATGCAATACTTATCTGTCTGAAAAATAGAGTTGCGTACTCTGCATCCCGCAAAGAATAGGACAGTGTGAGGTATTCACGCAGATTCCTGCCTATTTGTCCGGACAGCGATCCCCAAAAGGAAAAATCGTTCCATTGCGTGGGGATTATCCAGTCAGGCAGAATATCGAACAATCCCGGCAGCAATATGACCGCACCCAACAACAGTATAAGTGTAGTAATTTTTTTTATAGCGACAGACCTCTTTTTCATCCAACCGATGTATACCACAAACCCGAAGATTGCGAGTATAATAAGCGGCAGCATAGCCATGATCTCTGCCAAGAAAGTGGGCGTACCCATCAGAACAGTGTCTGGCATTCCCAATCCGGAGGCGATCACAAAGCTCTCCACACTACTGCGACTCTGCGATGTTTGGTCTCCGGAAAGTTCAACGGCAGTGAAGCTTTGTGTCAAATCCTCATCCCTTACAGACAACAGCGCAAGAGCTTCAATTTTATCAAATACGCCACGGACAGCACGAGGTACACCATCAACCTCAAGGGTTTTGCCCATTACATCAATGTCGCCCCATAGTTCCCAAGCTAAACCTGACGAAATTGCACAACCAGTAGCATCAGCAACACCGGGCATCGCACCAGCAAGGTACTCGAACGACCATACCAAAGCGGCATCACCACTGAACAAAATGCAGGCGGCGTCAACTTCACTGTACTCAGCAGTAAATACTGATTTGTCTTCAGTCCAGAAGGTAGGCCAAAAGGTCGTTTTCTTTACTGTGCTCAATAGCATACTGCCGAGCCTGATAAGCAGTCTGCCCGCTAAATGGCGTTTCATACCGCAGAGAAATATACGAGTATTGCTGTATAATCGCTGCGTTTCCCGCGCCGAGAGCCGTAAAAATAGATAATGCGCACCACAGCAATATATCCGCAGTCAGACGTTTGAAGTTTATTTTATTTTGCTTTTGACGTGTTGATTTTGTCTTAACGTAAATTACTTCCGAAGTCAGTGTATCATTTTGAGGCATAGATGTTGTCACAATAGCTCCCAACTCCTCCGTCATCTTCTGTTCACCCGTACACGGTCGCCGGCTGCCAGCGCTTTATTACCGCCGGTTATAATTTGGCTGTTTCGGTCAATCGGTCCTTGCACAGCTACCATATCATTATCCGATGCAGCGATGTTCACATACACTTTTACTGCTGTATTTTCAATGCCCAATACACTGCTTTTTTGTTCGACAACAAGCAAATAATAACCAGTATTGTCTGAGTGCAAGGCCGACTGGGGAACGCACATGTCGTAGGTGCTTTTATTCTGTACCGCTTGAACATCCACTCGCTGTCCCGCAGACCAATCTCCATCGGGAAGCCGGATTGTGACTTGCACCTTATCCTGATCGTCGGGCAGTGCAATATCGGATACCGACCCTGTTACTGTAGGCGTGTAATACATTGATCCGCCACCGGTCGTAACTACACAATTGTCTCCAACAACTAATTTCTCTGCATCAGACCTATCTAACTGCAAAAAAGCTTCGAAACCTTTTGTGCCATCCACAAATGCGACAATTGCATCCTGATTAGTCGTACTTCCCGCAGCTTTGACAAAAGACACAGTACCGCCGAGGTCGCTATAAAGAATTCCTTCGTTTGATACCAATTTTCTGAGTATATCTACTACACTTTTTTGCTTTTCAATGTCCAAACGAAGCGTCACAGCATTTATGCTGTTCTGAGTCGCGGTATCAACCGTTTGCTGTACGCTTTTTCCGAATTCCTGCTCTGCTTTAGCGAGGGCTGCCTCAGCATCTTCTATTCTTCGAGCCGCACTAAGCAAATTTTCTTCGGCCTTTTTCTGAGCAGCTGTATATGCATCCTGCGCCTTGTCGATTTCACTTTGCAGCGTATCAGATGCTTGATCGGAATTTTTATTGTAATCCTGCTCAGCTNTTTTTTCAGCTNCCTCAAGTGCATCGTAAGCCTTATCTGTTTCGGATTGTATTGAATCGGAAGCTTGCTGAGAACCGCTATAGTAATCTTGTTCTGCCTTTGTAACAGCGGACTCATATGCGTTCCAGGCTTTATCTGTATCAGCTTGCAACGTTAAATGCTCTTGCTCGGCTGTGGCAATATCCGAATTACCCTGAGCTGCAACAATATCATAATCGTCTCCGGCACGCTGGAGATTTTGGAGAGCAGTATCTGCCGAATCACCCGGATCATCAGACTGCTTATTCCATGCATTTTCCAACGCCTCTTTTGCAGAGGCAATATCGGCTTCTCCTTGTGCTTTTACAGTAGTGTAGTCTTCGTGCGCACGAATAATGCTCCGTTGGGCTGATTCCAACGAAGCAGAGTCCGTATCTTCTGCACGTTCAAGTTTTTTAAGGTCAAGCTGTAATTTTTCTAAGTCAGCATTTTCACGGATTAACTTTTCTTGTACTTCCTCCATGTCAAACAGAGCTACGGCATCACCAACAATCACATTCTGACCCTGACCAACAAATATTTCTTCGACTGTGAGCCCTTCCGGTGCAAATATATCTAAAGTGTCACATACCGACACACTCGCTTTTCCTGTGATGGCCTCGACTATTTCATTTCGAGTAGGACTAGCAATATCAACTCTTGCCAAGGTAGCAGCACTCGTCCCCCTGACGATAAGGGTAAGCACAAACAATCCCACCATAAAATTCACAATATATCCGCCGACCCGGTGCTGAGCAGGATCGGAGAACTTAGGAAATGGCGGTATCCGCGCCAAAAGGTCATGGATGAATCCTTTGCGAGAATTCTTCGCAGAGAGAATATTGCCGTTTTCTGTCTGCACAGCACCCATATCAGACTGCACATGAGTTTCTTCTGTTGTTGATTTGTTTTTCATTCTCTTACTCCTTGATTCCGACAGATTGAATGCCTAACTCAAGATATTTTTGACCGAACAGAAATACCAGTGCAGCAGGGATTAACATCATTAGTGATGCTGCCATCGCAAGCCCCAGCTTATCTGCGACTATCTGTGGCAGATATAGGGACAACGGCCAGAGGGACGGATCCTTTATAAATGTCATCGGCTGCTCAATGGCACTCCAACATTCGAGAAATCCAAGCACAAGTGCTGACAGAATACCTGGAACTCCCAATGGCAGTCCAATGCTGAAAAAAGTTCGGAAGTATCCTGCTCCGTCTATGGACGCAGCCTCAATGAGCGCTCTTGGCACCGCATCAAAACCCTTAATCATAATAAAAATAGGGAACGCTGAAAAAGCAAATGGCAATATTACCGCCCACAGAGTATCCATCAACCCCAATTGATCCATAACTAAATAGTTCGGCACCATAGTCACCTGAAAAGGCATAAGCATCAAGGTAATATAGACTGTTGTCAATGTTTTCCGTCCGCGAAAGCGAAACCGGCTGAGTGCCCATGCAGCCGGTGCACCCAGCAGCAGCTGACCAAGCACCGATGGTATGACAATTTTGAATGTGTTCCAGAACATAACAAAGAACTGAGGCGTATCAAGCAGCAACTCAACGATTGGCTGTAATGTTGGCCATGACGGGAGCAAGAACCATGTAGCTTCACCATCTGCCTCTCCCAAAACAGGACCTATGGTCGCATTCAACTCTTCCAGAGACATTAAACTGCCCATGAACATAAACCACAGAACCCACCATACCAAAAGTGCCAGAGCTATCAGAATCGCCATACGCACAATCATACCGCCGTGTAGATGGAGGATATGTTTTTTTATCATATTCAATCAGCCTCCCGGAAAAACCGCTGCATTAGCAGTATAATAATGAGTAATATGATGCACAACATGGTCGCTGCCGCACAGAGGCGGCTGATGTCGAGATTCTGAAACCAGTTGTTGAACAGGTGTTGCAGAAGGTAGATTGAATCGTTGGGATATGCTCCCGCAACCAGATATGCCTCACGGAACACCTTGAAACCGTTTAACAGCGACAAAATAGATACCAGTCCAATTGTAGGTAGCAGGCTCGGTAAAGTAATATGTTTAAATGTTTGCCATGCATTGGCACCATCAACCTTTGCAGCTTCATACAAGCTTTCTGAAATGCTGTCAAGACCTGCAAGCCAAAGAATCATATCATATCCGCTGTTTTTCCATAGATAAGTAAACACCAGCACCCAAAAGGCGGCGCTGGTGCCCATAAAATCTACAGGTTGCGCGCCAAAGGTGGTTAATACTGTATTCATCAGTCCATTTTGATGGAATAATACTTGCCAAAGCAGCACGATACTGGCTACAGGTATAGCCATCGGCAGCAAGTAGGTGGTTTTGAACGTCTTTCCATATGGGTGGATTGCCCGTATTAAAAGAGCGATTATTAAACTGACAAGCAGCAATAACGGGATACAGACAGCGACAAATTTGGCTGTGTTGGCTGCTGCCAGTTGAAATGCACTATTATTAAGCACCGAGAAATAGCCGTCCAACCCTATAAAGTTCTTACCGCGTGCGTCAAAAAAACCACGCCGAACAGTATCCGCAAACGGAATAAGGAAAAATATGAGTATACCCGCCATGCTTGGTACCATGAAGGCAAGGGCCGCAAGGCCCTCACCTTTCATGGCGGATCGGTGTGTTTTCCTGTGACTACGACCTTTCCGCAAGATAGTTTTTGATATTCTGCTCAATTTCTCTAACAGCCCCTTCTACGTCAATCTGTCCTTTGCAGCACTTTTCAATGGTACTCCACATCATTTCAGTTAACACAGTGTCGCCCATAGACGGAGATATGAGCTGTCCGATTAAAGCATCAGGATCAAAGGCTGTAAAAGGTTCTTGCCCGTTCTGAGCACGGCGGTCATTGATAGTATTAAGCTGCGCCCCAATTCCTGCACGAGTTACCGGCAGACCTATTCCATAATTGAGTTGCTGCACTGTGTCTGAGAGCATGGTTTGAATAAACTCAGCAGCAAACTCAGGGATGTCTGTATCAACGTTGACCCCCACTACCGTGGACGGTTGCCATGCTCCCGGTGTGAGTCCGGGGAACAGGGCAAGGCTCGCCTCTTCGCGATCCATCACCATTTGCAATAATGACAGATGCCCCGCTGAAAACGCAGCATAATTTGTATGTTGCATTATGCATCTCGTCAGTGAACCTGGAACGGCCGTGGCCGAACCGCCATCGGAAAATCCGACCTTCAGCCCGCCTCCATTTTGTGATGTCTCTGTGAGACCATATTTATCACTGATAGTCTTTACTGCATCTAAATAGCTGTGAAGAGCATCAACATTTAACCGGTTGTCCTGAACAATGGCAGGTCCGCTTGACATCCATAGGATATCGCATAGTTCCTTCAAGTTCTCAAAATATAGTGCAGCCCGCTGATCTTCACTCACAGAAGAAAATGGATCAGAGTCGGAACTGCCTGCCAGTAGGCAAATCATTGCCGTTCTCAACCAATGCAAGAAGCTCATCCAACGTCCGCGCCTGAGCCAGATTACTCTGTTCTGCCATAAGAATAGGCATCAGAAATTGAGTCGGCAGACAATAAAGTGTATTGTTTTCCATATAAGGCGAAATCAGGCTGTCAAAGATGTCGCCAATATCAATCAATGAGTTAAGCTCAAGAAGCATACCCTTATCAACATAACTGTCAACCGAGCAACCATCCAGCAAGATGATATCTGGTCCGTTTCCGCTTATCAACTGTGTATTCAATGTTTTGATCGCATCGGCGGCTGATACAGCAGTTCCGCCATCCAATGCCACTTCATAGGTGATAGTGGAATCGGTATGCTTTTTTCGCAGCTCAGCAATAGCGGCTCTAACAAAGTTGTTGTCCTCAAGAGACCAGACCGTTAATGTCTTTTCTGAATTGATTGTGGCGTTTTCATCCCATACATATTTGTATAAATGATTGCTTTGCTCGCTATCGAACATATTTACAACAATACTTCCGTCATCTAATAAAAGCACAGCCTCCGCACTGCTGCGCGGTGTGCCGATGGAATAGGCTGTGCTTTCCAGAACGGTACTGACCGCTCCATTTTTGTCAGCACGCATTAGCGAGCCGTTTTGAGTCGTGTACAGTTCTCCTGCGGCACTCAGCGCCATTAGATTACTACTTCCTCCAGAGATCGGGCTTAATCCTATATCCNCTTCTCCGCCGCCAAAATTGATTGCGAACTCTTCTGAAGGCTTTCCATCAGATAGAGNATATGTTGTAACCTTTCCCGACCCATCTAGTAAAAAAAAGNTGTCGTCATCAGATGCNGCTGCAATAATGTTCTCTGCCGGAATGTCTGCGATAAGCTGCATCGTATGGAGGTCATACAACATTGTTTTAGTTGTCATTGAGTTTGAAGTCGTGCCGCTGGATCGCTGANGGTCGCTCTGGCTTGGCTCTGCATTTGAAGGTGCACCACCGGGGAGTGAGCCATCGGGCNCAGTTTGATTGTTTGAATTGTTGCCGGATGATGTGCCCCCTCCAACAGGACGTGCGCCTTGCGTTGACTGCATAATCATCCCTCCNACACTATAGCCAAGCAAAAGCCTGTCAGGACCCAGCGATTTCAGCAATGAAATCCTTATATTCTCTCCGCTCGCTATAGCATCGTCTATTTCTTTAACCGGATATGGCTTGCTGCTGCCGTCCGGAGAAACAATAATCAAACCTTCACCCTGCAAAAAACCAATCAGACTGCCATCAGAAAGCAATGCACCTGCCTGCGCATTGCGATACCGGTCGGTTCCGTTTCCGGGGCCGGGAGCTTCCTTCCAGCTGCCACCGCCATCTGCGCTTTCATATTTTGTGTTCAGTCCATCATCATAGCAGACAATCGTTCCGTCCGCTCCAATAAAACTGACGAATCTGCCTTCGATTGAGGGGGTNATATCGCTTTCAATATAGCGGCCCTCGCCGGGATTTTCNTTAACATTTTCATTCCCGAGATTGTTGTTACCACATGCAGCCAAAAGCAGCAAGCTGCCGGCGAGCATCAAGCAGAGAATTTTCTTAATGTGTTTCATTGGATACACTCCTTGTTAAAGTATACTTTTTCTCTGTGCTGTAGGAAGCATACAANACCAACCTATAATGAAACTGGAATGGAAAGAAGTTCACAAAAATGCGCTATAAATCTGGAGACCATTCAAATAAAATGATATTATGTCTGTAGAAATACCCATACCGGCATTCCAGTTTCATTATAGGTTCGTGATATATATTTATATATATAATTAGTCGGAGGGCTTGCTGTGAAAGTTTTGATGGTGGAAGACGAACGAGATTTAGCTGAAGCTGTTGCAGAAATCCTGCAAAAAAACAATTTCACCGTTGAACATGCTTTCGATGGTGAGTACGGATTAGACTGTGCTTTGACAGGCTTATATGATTTCATTATTTTAGATATTATGCTACCCAAAATGGATGGACTGAGTGTGCTAAAAGAACTTCGGTCTGCCAAAGTACTGACGCCGGTGCTTATGCTTACAGCGCGAGGGGAAATCCAAGATAAGGTAACCGGCTTGGATTGTGGCGCAGACGACTACTTGCCAAAGCCTTTTCATACCGAAGAGTTGCTGGCCCGCTTGCGGGCGATTAGCCGTCGAAAGGGTGAATTGCTGATTGACAGCATCATAAACGTTGGTGCTTTGAAGTTTAACCCACTCACTCTCACCCTTACAAACGAAGGCAAGGAGGTCAGTCTTACGCTTAAAGAGTCGCAGCTATTGGAGTTGTTATTCGCTCACAAGGACGGATTTGTTTCCAAAGATATGATTATTGACAAGTTGTGGAGTTATGATGCCGATGTGCACGACAGTCATGTCGAAAATCAAGTCTCTTTATTGCGAAAAAAACTGACAGCGGCAGGTGGAGATTTTAGTGTAAAGGCAGCCCGAGGCGTCGGTTATCGTATTGAAGGGATGAAGGTGAACCGTGATGTTTAGAAAAATGCGCAACAAAATTCTTCTGCTGAACATGGTTATGGTTTCCGCTGTTGTAATAGCGGCCTTTGCAGTCATACTCGCGACCACATATACGCGAATGCAAAACGATAACAGGGAAAAGTTATTGAACGGCAGTATAGCGCATTTATCATTTTCCACTTCCTCAGGATTAACTATTCGCGGGAACACTCAGCGTGCTGAACCAATACCGGATGGGGTTCAAGTGTCCGGTATTGCAACGCGTATTTCTCCGGATACAGGCTTATCTTTTTCGCTATTTGTGGATTCACAGGCTCGCTTGACAGATGTCAATTCAATGGTGGATCTGCAAGATGAAACATATGAGCTTGCAGCAGCTCAAGCAATCGCTTTTGACGGCAGCGCCGGAATGACTACACTTGAGGGGCGAAAGTGGCAGTTTAGCATCGCGCCTGTTAAGGTTTTTCTTAGAGATACGAACACTTCAAACGCTTCTTTCGAGATAGATGAAGACAGTGAATTACGCCATATCCGCTTTCTTGACGTGACCGACTCATACAAGATGATTCAATCATTGGCGCTGATGTTGAGCGGACTAACCGTGGTACTGCTTGCAGCATTCTTCTTTATCAGCCGCTATTTCGCTAATCGCGCTATTCTTCCAATGGAGGAGGCTTGGGAAAGTCAGACCCGTTTTATAGCCGATGCTTCTCATGAACTTAAAACACCTCTATCTGTTATTAACGCAAATTGCGGCGTTCTGTATGGCAATAAAAATGAATCTGTTGAGAGTCAGCTAAAATGGGTGGACAGCATCATGCGGGCTGCCTGCCGAATGACAGATTTGGTTTCCAGCCTGTTATCTTTAGCAAGCATGGAGGATGTCCAGCTATCAATGCAAAATGTTCCCTTCAATTTTAGTGCCGAGGCTGTTGATGTTGTATCCGAATTGGAAGCTTCTGCATTTGAAAAAGGATTAGTTATCCAAAAAGAAATTGAAGAGAACATTGAAATTGAAAGCGACAGGGAGCAAGTACGGAAAATATTGTGCATTCTGCTTGATAACGCTGTGAAATATACTGAACGCGGCGAGCGTATAACTGTTTCTCTTTTACAGGAAAAACGAAGTATAATCTGTTCCGTTCGCAACAGCGGTGCGGGCATTCCGCCCGAAGATATCCCTCACCTATTCGACCGTTTTTATCGCAGAGATCCTTCCCGGTCATCTGATAACGGCGGATATGGGCTGGGGCTCGCAATTGCACAGGCGATTGCAAAACAACTGGGTGCAACTCTCGTGGCAGACAGTGTACTTAGCAAGTATACCGAGTTCCAGCTTGTCTTTTACAAGCAGACGAAATAGTAACTGAGGCTGTAATTGAATGCTATTGAGAGTTCTGATTTGGATACAAAAAAGCCGCCTTTTTTGGAAAATAAAACCAAAGAAGGCGGCTTTTATAATATAACTGACATATTAAGTTGCCAGATCTAATACGACTACTTGACTTTAATTACGATATCGTCAAGTACGATTTCTGACAGGCTGTTTATATCCACAATCCTGTTGAATAAGATGGTTAAGCGATCACCGATAATACATGCGTAGCTTTGATTTGATATAAAAGCATCTTTGTTTTTTAGGATATACTCGGAGCCGTCTATATACTTAAAACATACATACTTCGGCTCAGGTATTGATATGTCAAATCCAATCGCTACAGCATCTATTCTCATCGCAATAGGCGATACAATCACATTTCCATCCATCATGCTAAGACCGGGCATTTCGCGACCAGATAAAGAGTTGAGTTTCTCACGTCCTATATATTTTTCATCATCGTATGAAAAAACCGTGATTTCTAATTCCGACATTGCTGATGCTCTGCTATTAGACTTGGTATAGTAATCGCAAATATACAGCTTTTCTTCGGTTGACATTCTTTCGTCAATATAACTTGTTCCATGCCAATTTGAGCGCGGGAAAAATGATATTGTTTCAGGGTTAAACACTATTTCTCCGTTTGGCCAAACATCATAACCGCTGACACCGGCAGGGTTTTCTACACTGAAATACAAAATGCCACTTTCTGTGAGCGGGTCATAGAGATTAGCCTCCACAGTCAGGGTATACCCTTCCCACGAAATTGTGGCTGTTTCACCTGAGATACAATTTGCTATAAGCTCACCGGCAAGCGTCTCATCCGCAGGAACGCGCTCCCAACCCGGCAAGTTAAACTTAAAGTCTTCCGGACGTTCGCCCATATCCACAACACCTTCGCTGTATGCAGTGCCGTTTTCCCCAAAAAAGGCATTAATCATAGCCGCAGGGTTTTCATATACGGTGAACCCTGCAACCGCCAGCGCC
>JGI994J12354_10004893_pt1 | contig 11817 bp, 15 predicted proteins | sample IntmicLarv3ML3BL_FD_12354 | JGI IMG/M metagenome (IMG submission 12354) | reverse complement strand
TGTTCTTATGTGGACGATATATATAAGATATCCGAGGCGTTAGTCAGCCAGAAGGATGTGGAACTAATATCCCAGAAGGACTATATCGCAAATCCAAAACCAAATGGCTATCGCAGCCTGCATATGATAGTTCGTGTTCCTGTTCATTTCGAAAACTGTATGAAATCCGTAAAGGTAGAAGTTCAGATCCGAACAATCGCTATGGATTTTTGGGCAACGCTGGAGCACGAACTGAAATATAAAAACCGAAGCATAGATGAAGATGAAATCGTTGCTGAGCTAAAAGGCTGCGCCGAAATAATTTCTGCCGCAGATTCCAAAATGTTAGAAATCAGAACGCGTGTTGAAAACAACAGTGCCGGGCATTCGGAGGAAGACATATTGTTTGAACAAATCAGGAAATTAGATAAGCCAATCGAGTAAGATGCGAGCTCAGGTAAATATTTCCCAAGGAACCCTAATGAATCCTGTCATTCATTGGGTTCCTCTTTTTCTATTAGCCATTCTTATTAAGAGCATGCTCCGTCTGACGTACCTATCGTACGCTGAATTTGTGATTCGAAAGAATATCCTTTCTGCTATCAATCCTGTCCTGATCGCCGCAAATAGCGAAGTCGGTATAGATATCTCCAACATTTGAACGGCTTTTAAGCCAGATCCTTTTACAATTAATAATTCTCAAACATTTCTACAGCAATTTTAAAACATCTTAACATCATAATGTGTTCATCAGCTATTGGATCCAGTTGAGAAAGGAATAAAAAACACTAAGCGTAAAGGAGGTTAATACATGAGAGACAACTGTACACTCATCTTTGAACATCTTGAAGTTTCAACAAGCCGGAAAATGGAATCTGTATACATCGATGGCTATTTTAACTTCGGGTGGGAACTCGAAAACTCTTCAGTCTCGCTCGGTAATGTGCCCTTGGTTACCTTGAAATTTCTTCGTGACCCAAAGCACAAACGCAAAGCGGAACTAACCCGTTTACAGCGACAATTTGAATCGTGCGTAAATCAAATTATTAAGATGGAACGCTCAAAGGACGTCAAGGCATCTACAGTAGCTTATCTCCTAGGTGTTTTAGGGATTGGGTGTATAGCGGGGTCGGTGTTTGCGGCTCTAATAAGGTCTCTACCGAACTCTCTACCGTTAATCCTTACCCTGGCAATACCCGGGCTTGCAGGATGTATCATTCCCTATTTTTGCTATGTACTCATTCGCAAGAACAGGTGTGAAGAGGTGGACCCACTGATAGAAAATAAGTATGAAGAAATCTATTCAGTGTGTGAAAAAGCACATAGCCTTTTGGCTGTAATATAAAAACGGAGGAACATTATGGGTATCAAGAAAGACTTACAAGAAATGGGCTTAAAGAAGGCATATGACTACATTGATAAGGATCCAATGAACAGGTTGCCTAAGTTGGTTGAAATCATCAACAAATTCGTTCCAAGCGGTGAGTTAGATGGTCAGTTAGCTGCAATAAAAGCAGTAGCCGGCAACCCGGAGAATAACTGGTACAAGTTAATTCAAAGCATTTGGACGGATATAGATCCAGATGTTCGCAAAGCGGTTTTTGAGAACTTTGTAATCAACGCAACTTTCAAGTGGAGTAACGTAAACGAAGCTCTGCAGGAAAAGCATGGATGTAATATACCGTGGGCAATTCTAATGGATCCAACATCCGCCTGTAATCTGAAGTGCACAGGTTGTTGGGCCGCTGAATATGGTGACCGGCTCAACATGAGTTATGAAGAACTGGATAGCATTGTTACCCAAGCCAATGAATTGGGCACGTACTTTTTCCTCTTCTCCGGTGGCGAACCCTTGGTACGCAAAAAGGATATATTCCGACTATGTGAAGAGCATTCTGACTGTCAATTTTCAGCGTTTACAAACGGCACGCTCATTGACGAGGAGTTTGCTGATGAAATGCTGCGGGTGAAGAATTTTATCCCTGCCATTAGCATAGAAGGCTTTGAAAATGAAACTGACTTCAGACGCGGGTCTGGAACATACAGAAAAGCAGAAGAAGCTATGGCAATACTAAAGGCTAAAAAACTACCTTTCGGTATTTCATGCTGCTACACAAGCAAGAACACTGAAGTCATTGGCTCAGATGAGTATTTTGATCAAATGATCGAATGGGGTGCCAAATTCTGCTGGTTCTTTACATATATACCTGTTGGCAACGAGGCTGTTCCTGAGCTGATGGTATCTGCAGAACAGCGAGCGCTTATGTATGAGAAAATTCGTGGATTCCGCGAAACAAAATCAATCTTTACACTTGATTTCTGGAATGATGGTGAATTTGTCGACGGGTGCCTTGCCGGTGGACGAACATACTTCCACATTAATGCAAACGGTGACATTGAACCATGCGCATTCATCCATTATTCAGATTCGAACATTCGCGAAAAAACACTGCTTGAGGCTCTTCAATCGCCTCTGTTTATGGCCTATCGGGCAAACCAGCCTTTTAATGGGAATCACTTGCGTCCTTGTCCGCTACTGGATAATCCTGACGCATTGGTTCGTATGGTTGAAGCGTCTGGTGCACATTCAACTGATTTGGAATGCCCGGAAGATGTTCACGCGCTGACCCAAAAATGCAAGGAAACATCTGAAAAGTGGGCGACGGTTGCCGATGAGCTATGGAGCTGTTCAGGGCATTGCCTCAGCTGTTCCAAAGAAGCAGTTTCCTGATTTTCCAAGCAGTTAACTAATTCAACACAATTTGAAAGGAGGTGCAGAGCATGGTTCCCGCAATCATTATCATTGCTGTTGTCGTAATAGCTATTGTTGCTTTCGTTATCATCAAAAAGAAACGCAAATAGGTTGCTGTTATGCACCCATGTAGTACGGAGAGCGTTTTGACACGATCAAGATCACTTTGGCAGAAGTGTTCAGCGGCTCCAGCGTCATTACATAATTAGAACACCCCCCTTAAAATATGGGATAGTAGGAGAAGTTGCTATGCAAGCATTGTACGAAAAATATCTTGTAAATGGACAGGACAGAGTTGCGATTATCAGCGCAGGATCGTTTTTCATCAATGCACTTTCCGGGATAGGTCAGATGGCCTTTGGCATCTTCTTCTACTCTCCCTGGTATATTATTAACTCTATTTATTACTTATTACTATGTATAGCAAGAGGTCGTACCTTAAAACAATACTGGAAGGCAAGAACTATAGAAGATGATCGGGAAAGATATGATTTTGAATTTGTTGTTCATAAAAATGGCGGAATATTCATCTGCCTTGTGTCAGTTGCTTATATGTGTGCTTGCTTATGGATGTACTTTACCGGAGAAACCCGTGTTCAAAACGAAATATCTCTCATATTAGCTGTCGCTACCATTGCCTTTACCAAAATCGGTTTAGCAATTTACGGGGTGATTATTAATAGGAATATGCGTGATCCGATTGTGTCACTATTCAAAAAGATCAGCTTTCTTGACGCTATGGTATCCATTGTTGTGACGCAATGCACACTGCTCGTGATGAATAACGTAAGTCAAGCAGTTAGTTCTAGCGCGTTGTTTGGAATGGCAATCAGCCTTATGTTTTTTTTCGTTGGTATTTATATGATAAGAAAAAAGAAAACATGTCCAAGACCCGAAGAGCAGATGAAAGAAAAACAAGCAGAGAATACAATAATAAAATTCACTATTTTTGACCTTGTTCGATTGCCAAATCGAAAAACCAGTGAAGATAAATTCTAGCCAAGTAAGATCTTCAAGACGAACAAATCTACTCAATCGAAAATGAATGAGGAGTGTGCTTTTATGAAAATTGGGATATTCACGGATACTTACTTCCCGCAAATCAATGGCGTTGCCGTATCAACTGCTACACTAAAAAAGCAATTAGAGGTAATGGGGCATGAAGTGTACGTCTTTACTTCGACAGATCCTAATGCACCTGCCTCTGAGCATCATGTGTATAGAATTCCCAGCGTTGCTTTTCGAACTCAGTATAGGCTTGGCGTTTTTGCAAGCCCAAGGCTTGTGAGCATGATTACGAGTATTGGTTTAGATGTTGTCCATACGCACACGGAATTTTCATTAGGCATGCTGGGGCGGATTATCGCACACAGGTCACATATACCAATAATCCACACAATGCATACCCACTACGAACACTATCTGCACTATATTGGTAACTTTGGTCGATTTACTCAAACGGCCAAAAGCGCTACAACAAAATATACTGCTCTGTTTTGTAATGCTGTCGACCTGGTAATTGCGCCAAGTGGGAAAACCAAGGAACTACTTCATTCTTATGGAGTCAGGAAAGGTATAGTAACTATTCCAACAGGCATTGACCTGGAGTCATTAAAAGTGGATCCGTGTACGAGTAAAAATGTCGAACAGCTGCGTCTAGACCTTAACATTTCAGAGCAGGATAAAGTAATTGTTTATGTCGGACGGATTTCCAAGGAAAAGAACCTTGATGAAATCATACATGCTATGGAAGAGTACTTACCTAATAATCCAGACACAAAACTATTGCTGGTAGGCGATGGTCCTGCAAAGGATGATATAAAAGCAATGATAGAGAGCTCAGAGATTGAAAAACAGGTTCTTCTTGCCGGCGCACAACCTCACGACAAGATCCAACTGTATTACAGCCTTGGAGATGTGTTCGTTAGTGCCTCGCAAAGTGAAACACAAGGGATAACTTATATCGAAGCACTGGCATGCGGCATACCAATAGTAGTAAAGGAGGATCCTTGTCTGCAAACTATACTTGTAGAGGGAAAAAACGGTTTTGGGTTTACCGATCAGATAGGATTTCTTACTGCATTGGAAAAACTGCTGAGTGACAAAAAAACGCGAGAACGTTTCTCAAGCTTTGCACAAACTCACATGGAAAAGTTTTCGGTTGAGGCATTTGCACGGGCAATCGAGGAAGCATACCATAACTTGATAATCTCGGAAGTATCGTATTCAAGAGTATCATGAGTTGTATCTGCCGGCACACTAAACCGGTCCTTCAATATTGTGAACATTATACAAGGAGAAAACACTAATGAAGCGAAAAATCATTGTCGACAGTTGTTGTGATTTAACGCCAGAAATAAAAGAGCGGTACCAAATTACATCTGTTCCGTTGACTATGCGCTTGGGCTCAAAAGAATTCACAGACGATGAAACGCTAAATCTGAGCGATTTTATGCAACAAATGAAAGCATGCACTGAGAAAGTAGGCTCTGCATCGCCAGCACCGTATTTGTACCAAGAAGCGTACAAAGATACCGACAATGCGTTTGTTGTAACTCTGTCAAGCCAATTGTCCGGCTCATACAGCAGTGCTGTTATTGGCAAGAGCTTTCATGAAGAAGATCATGGCGGCAGTATCTGCATTTTTGATTCAAAAACGGCATCAGCCGGTGAAACATTAATTACCCTCAAACTAAGCCGCTTATTGGAGGAAGGAAAGGCAACAGACAATATCGTTGCTACGATGAAGAAGTATATCGATAATATGAAAACATATTTTGTTCTCGAAAACTACGACAATCTTCTTAAAAACGGAAGGCTCAGTCGTATTAAAGGTAAGCTAATACAAGCCCTTAATATCAAACTGATTATGGGTGCGGATGATACAGGGAACATTGCCCTGTTTGAAAAGGCGCGGGGTGTACGCTCGATGCTCAAGTCTCTAATATCACTTGTCGAAAAAAGTGGCAAGCCTACCAAAGATGAGAGTCTGGTAATATCACATTGCAACAACTCAGAGCTGGCAGAAGAGCTATCTTGTGAAATCAAAAAGGCTTTTCAATTCAGCGATGTTTTCATTGTTCCCACAGGTGGGTTAAGTTCGCTCTATACGGATGATAAAGGAATCGTAATGGCATTTTAGTTTGCATTTGACGAACATACTTATTGATATGGTATCGGTCCTTTCCGTTGACTGAATAAAATAGGCTTGCGTATTATTGGCACTCCAACATTGGGGAAGCATTTGTCAAACGCCGTGCGATATCTTATCTCTAATGAATCTTTTCTAATATGCTATGTGTGCAAGCGAAATTGATAAAAAAATAATGAAATTAATATTGCGATAACAATTCTCAAGCATTATTCTAACATCTTCATCCTATAATCAATACATCAAATGAAACAACTAATGCCATTTGAAAAACATACAACAAATTAGGAGGAAAATGAAATGTTGCCCTGGGTTATAGGTATCGCTGCGGTTGTTCTTGTAGTAGGAATCGTGACAAAGGTCGTTCGCAAAAACAAAAAGCAACACCAGAACTAATTACTATCAGAAATATAGGAGGAAAATGAAATGTTACCCTGGATAATCGGTATTGGCGCAGTAGTTCTCGTAGTGGGAATCGTAATAAAGGTCGTTCGCAAAAACAAAAAGCAGCACCAGAACTAATTACTATCAAAAATATAGGAGGAAAATAAAATGTTACCCTGGATCATAGGTATTGGCGCAGTTGTTCTCGTAGTGGGAATCGTAATAAAGGTCGTTCGCAAAAACAAAAAGCAACACCAGAACTAATTACTATCAAAAATATAGGAGGAAAGTGAAATGTTACCTTGGATAATCGGTATCGGCGCAGTTGTTCTCGTAGCGGGAATCGTGACAAAGGTTGTTCGCAAAAACAAGGCAAAAGCTCAGAATTAAACAACTTAACAAGATGCAGCGCGCTGCTTTATATACAATCCGCCTGAATCCCATCGGAATCAGGCGGATTAATTCTGTATGCATACATGGATGTACAATTCACTCATATGGTCGTGCCGGCCCCTGCTATTGACTTTTTTTCAGCGAATTGATATGATGGACATGCACTAAATTATAGGTGTGTCGAATGTTATAATCAATGTTTTGGTGATGAAATGACAAGAGAGAAGCAAGAACGGGTTCGCGAAATATTTAAACACTATGGACCTGTGATAAAAACCAATAAGCTTAGAGAACGCAAGTTTTGCAGTCGGGATATTGCAAAGCTTATTGATGATGGCGTTATTCGAAAGATTAAGTCAGGTTACTATACTCTTACTTCATCAGAGAATGACATGACCGATCTGGAGCTGGTGTCTGCGGTTATACCCAAAGGTATTATCTGCCTTCAATCCGCAGCCTTCTATTATGATCTGTCGACTCAAAATCCCACATCAGTGTCCATTGCCATTCCGGCGAAATCAATGCGCCCCGTTCTACCGGAGCATCCTCCGGTAGAGCTTATCATGACATCGGACACACTCTTTGATATCGGTCTGGTAAAAGAGCGGACAAGCAGCTTTACGATGAGAATATACAACAGAGAGCGGACAGTCTGCGACTTTTTCAGGAATCGCAATAAGCTTGGTGAAGATCTTGCACTGGAAGTCCTTAAAAACTACATGGGAGGTAAACGCAATCTGCAGCTCCTTATGGAATACGCTGGGATATTCCGAGTGAAATCGGCTATCAAACCATACGTGGAGGCGCTTATATGAAAAATGCTGACAGCATAAAAGCTAGACTTAGGAACTTAGCGGAAAACGAAAATAAGCCTTTCGATTATCTTCTGATGCATTATTTCATTGAAAGACTTCTATTCCGTCTTTCCATTTCAGAATACTCTGATAATTTCATTCTCAAGGGTGGATTGTTACTATACGCTATGCTGGATAATGATGCCCGCGCAACGCGAGACATTGACTTCCTGGCAAGGCGGATTGAAAATGCACCGGAAGAATTGGTGCGCATTTTTTCGAGTATATGCTCCATTGAAACAGATGACACTATTAACTTCGACACTTCCACTATAACAGCTCAGCGAATAAAAGAAGATGCAGATTATGAGGGCGTCCGTATTAAACTAACTGCTTTTCTGGATAAGAGTCGACAAGTACTACAGTTTGATGTCGGATATGGGGATATCATTGTTCCGCAACCACTGGAAGTAGAGTATCCATCACTCCTAGATATGGAAAGGCCACGACTCACTGCTTATTCGAAAGAATCCGTTATTGCTGAAAAATTCGAGGCCATGCTGGCCTTGGCTGAAGTCAATAGTCGTATGAAGGATTTTTATGATATTTATACCCTCTGCCATACTTATTCATTTGACGGGGGTATCTTGTATGAAGCAATACGCCAAACACTGGAGCGGCGAAACACGTCACTATCTGACGCACCGACAGTATTTACCGAAGCGTTTGCACAGGACAAGTCGAAACAGACACAATGGGCGGCATTCCAACGACGAATCCATGTAGCTCAAAACGTCGATTACGAAGACGTGATAGCAGCAATAAGGGTTTTTTTATCACCAATATATGCGTGCATCATTAGCCGTTCTGCTTTCTCTGGCAATTGGGATCCATCGTCAGGTAAGGGGTGGATGAGTTAATGAGCGAAAGCAGCATACAACCTAACAGGTGCAAGCAAATCCGTGAGGATCTCGGCTGGTCGCGCAAAGAAATGGCTGACAAGATGTGTGTCGAGCAGAGCACTATCGGCAACTGGGAGACCGGCAAGCGGCAAATCAATATGGAGAAGGTTCAGCTCATGTCTGAGGTCACTGGCTTCTCCATCCTATATATTCTGGGTTTTGAAGATGTACAAGTGAACTGGCTAAAGCCGCTGAGCAAGACAGCGCTCCTGACCATGCACAGAAGACCTGTGTGGACGGCCGCGCTAGGATGGGGACTCGTTAATACGGCTGAAGAGGTTCTTGTATTCGCCGATCAGAAGACGATACCGCTCGAGAGTGTACAGGAGCCGATTTATGCGTATCCACCGGTTCTGGCCTACAGCCTATTCGGCGCGGGGAATCCGCTATTGCGAGATGATGTCATACGACTGAAAACCGTATGGGTGGAAGCGATCTCCACAGACATCGAACTCAGCGCCGAGCTTCGCGGGTGGTATCATTACCAGGGCCATTTCGTACAGAATGAGTATGGGACGCGGTTTTATCTGGATACCTATGGCGTGAAGTGGTTGGCATTCGAGAGCTGCTTCCCAAATGAGGCCGTAGAGTAAGCATCAGAATAGTATTGCCTTTATGTTTTCCACGCTTATAAATGGATCCTTCCAGTAACGCGAATCGAAAGAATCCTCCAGGTAATCTCCCAGCATGAAATAGTGTCCCTCCGGAACGGTAAGAATACGTGTCGCATTATCAAGAGACTGATTGATAGAAACTGCCTTTTTGTTGTCAACAATATAGACTTCATCTCCTGGAATCCCAGCAACGCGTTTGACAACCATCGCTCCGTTCTTATTAAATATAACGACATCACCGCGCTGCAGCCCACCATATATCCGGGTTCCAATGATATAGCTCCCTTTGGAAATCGTCGGCTCCATTGATCTGGTCGGCACATACCCGATTATCAAGACAAGCTGGAACAGCAGGATGATGAAAAGTCCGAAAGATATCGGAATGATCCATTTCTTAAGCTTGTGTAGTCTCATGCCTATTCTCCTTGATTTAGTACAAAATATCAGCAAAGAAATCCTTGGTCGATCCATCAGTGAAGGTAACCAAGATAATGTAGGGATACTTCCCGAGGGTGTATTGTTTGGAGCATGCGGATATCACTTCCAGATGCCCAAGTTCACAGGCTTCAGCTTCGCTACTGGTGCCAAACTCTTTATTGCATTTGGCGCAGCGGAAGAACGGTACAGGCACGGCTGTCACCTCCACAAATATATTTACAAATAGAAAAAAAGGCTCGGTATCGTTAGATACCGAGCCAGATACATATGCTCTTACGTTGAACTTAACAATTTATTGAATACTGGATCCTCTTTTAGAAATCTTCGGGCTTTGGATATCCAGGCGGTAACGTTATGACAGGAGATGCCTCCCATCATTTTTGCGATCTCGGTCGAAGTATATCCCTTTGAAGTGTAAACCAGTGCCTGAATTCCCTTGGCGGTAACACCGCTCGCTCTTTTTTCTGCACACTTAAGCGCTACTTCCAATGACGCCTCAAACTCGACCCGGGCAATTTCCTCATCTAGCATCACCTGCATGCTTCCAGCATGCGCGAGCTTTATCAACGCATCCTGCTCCACCGTCATCTCAGCGCGTTGAGATGTTGTGCTGCTCAGCTTTGTCAGAATCTCATTGAGGATCAGTCGGTAAGCGTAGGTCGTAAAACAGGTTTTATCCTGAGAATGCGTATTTTCACGATTATACGCATATTGGTACTTATCGGTGTAGGCCGCCTTACAAAGACCAATACACCCGATTTGAAACAGATCGTCGTATGTAAAGATACCAATACCACGAATACCGAAGATCCGGTCGGTTATAACGGTCCGTACCAGGGCCATATTGTCTTCTACCAGCTGCTGTTGCTCCTGACTCAGTTGCATATCATCCACCTCCGGCCGCAACGGAGGCATGCGCAGGCTGCGAATAGGCGTATTGCCGCATCCTGTGAAGCCGCTGCTGATTGTTGTTCAGAAAGCGTTTGCTCTCATCAATGACAATCTGGCAATAGTATTCACTCAGGCATCCGATGTGCGCGCGCGACATAGGCGATGCGAGAATACCGGAAAGCCAGGCATATGCATCCTGTTTACTCATGAGCCCAGTCTGATGAATACGATCAAAATGTCGATGTGCCTCGCACCGCAGTGCGCGCAAATCCCCATTGGCCATGCTTCCAAGCGGTGTGTTTTTTGTTCCGTGCTGCACACGTACATAAGCATCACAAACCGGATACTTCGAGCACACGTAGAGCATGGTTTCGTTATTGTTCTCACGGTAAATGCCGTCAGCACTTCGAAGCACGACTGGACTGCCGCAATACGGGCATTTCATTTTACCGATTCCGGGTATATTCCCCGATCCTTTCTTCTTTTTCTTTTTCATGGTTCTCCTCCCTTCAAACCAAAAGCCGGAATAGCCGCCAAAATAGCAAACAGAATCAACGTAGCTGGTTATTGGTGTCTCACCAGCAAGTTGACTCTGTAAGTTTTTAGCAGCCTTCCGGCTACAGATATTCAATTGTGCTTGCGCCGTGTGGACCGCTCAGTGCGCGAATCCGTAACGATTCCATGCCCGCAGGGCACGTGATGACGCCGGGGTACCGTCCGCCGTATCGAAAGCCTGAGCGCAAGCCTCTGCCACGACAATATGGTACCATAGGATCCGGCACATGTCAAGACATTATGAAGCAATTATTTAGCATAGTATATTATACGCTTCATTGCGTCTTTATTTTCAATTTCGTACTCAGTCTGGTATTAATAGTCGTCATCATCATAGTCGTCATACGAGCCATGTTTCCTGTTGCGATTCTTTATGACACGCATTACGATCAGCCCGGTTACGCATATTATTATACCGCCCGCAAAAAGGAAAAGATGCGTATTGGGGATTCCTTTGATCAGATTATCATCTGCTTCCTGAACCTCGGGGCCCGGGGGTTGCCGTAGCTCTCCATCAGACGTTTGTGCCCCCGGCATTTCAGACACTGGTGCTTGACTTGTATCTATAGGATTTTCCACCGGCTCCTCATTCGATGCTGATGACTCTGGGTTCATATCCGCTGGTAAAGCGGTTTCAATCCGCCCTGAGCTCAATGCACTGAGCGTGTAGGTTTTACTGCCGCCCAGTTCCATTGATAGGATGCCTTCCGGGCTGACGATAATTGGCTGCGGGTATAGCCCGACATCGGTTTTGAGCTCGAACTCAGCGCCGGCCCAGTCTGTACCCAGTTGTATGATCAGTTTATCCGGCTGATCCGTAACCAATAGTTCCTGGCCATCGGTATCCGCATACACGGTCGGTGCAAAAGTCATCACAGTGAGGAGACTGACGACTAGAGCCACC
>JGI994J12354_10004892_pt1 | contig 11820 bp, 14 predicted proteins | sample IntmicLarv3ML3BL_FD_12354 | JGI IMG/M metagenome (IMG submission 12354) | reverse complement strand
TTCGCAATCGCATTGGCGCGGCTTTCGCCGACGACGCGGGACTCTGAGAATATCTCAACAATCTCTCGCTCGATACCGTTCAACGCATCGCGGTTAAACCAACCGAAATCCGAAACAAGCGCCATTTGCTCATCATGCGTTTTTGCGAACGGTTGACATTTTCTCGGCTCACCGATTTCAAGCGCATTGTGCCAGAGAGATGTTCCGCAATCGAATATAGGCGCGGCTCCGAGCCATTCGAGGGTTTCCGCATTGCGGACAAAGCCGAAGTTTGTGAAATGCCGATCCTCGTTCGCAATTATATAGTCAAGCGTAATCATTTCATCAAATGCCGCGCGGACATTCGGGATTTCAAGCTCATCGCAACACCGTAAAAGATGCGTAAAATCTGAGTCGCCGTCTTTTATCACGCTCGAATGATTCAAGCTCATCGCAACACCGTAAAAGATGCGTAAAATCTGAGTCGCCGTCTTTTATCACGCTCGAATGAAGCACCTTCCACGCGGGAACAAGCTCCGTTTCGACAGAGAGGAAGTTCTCGCATAAGCTGTATGGCTCACCATCTTCAAGCATCAACGTGTATGGGACATGTGCGATTTTCAACCGCCGCATCACCGCGCAGGCAACAACCTCGTTAAACGGTTCTTGTTTCCACGGTGCCGAGCTGCCTTTGACAAGCACACGCTTTCCGTCGGCAATAATCCATTTTTTACGAAGCCAACCGTCTGAGGTGTTATCCGGTGAAACGAGCTTTATATTATTTCTGTCCGCAGGCTCACGTCCGAAAAGCATTTCGCCTACGTCTCGCGAAAAGTCGTTTTGAAAGAAGTTTATATCAACCCAAACAAGACCCGAAGCTGCGGGTCGAATCCAATAGTGGTCTGACAGGCTCAATCCGTAGCACTTCAATACAAGGTACTCCGTTGAGCTTCTGCCCAAGCGTGTATATAAATCCCGAACTCCGGCACGGCTTGCGGGAATCGACCGACTTCTCAGCCAGTCGTTCAGCTCGCCAACGTCCACACCTCCCCTTATAGACTGGACGCCCAAAGGAATATGCTCCGGATTGTATATCGTTACTATATCCGTTATAGCAGCCGCAGGCTCTGAGATTACGAGTTCGGCTACTTCAATATTTTTGTGCATTAACGTGCAGTTCATTGAAAACATCACCTCGTAACCCTTATTATATCATGAAAATATGAATTATTCAATCGTTACGCAGACTTCCATATCAAGATGTTGCCGGATGAATCCGCGCTGTTCAAGTAGCATATGTCGCAGACGGTATCAGTTCTTGAAAAATCCGCCTCTTGACTAAACGCTTGCCGACCTTGTCACAAAATTTATACAACATTTGTGACATTCCGTTTCCGTAAATGAAATACAAAGCATGAGTTACCGAATTTTTACCTTGGATTTAATTCATAGTACCACTCGCTCTTTTTCGTGAGTTCTTTTTGGATTTCATCAACATTATATCCTGAGTGTTTTTTCGTAGCCTCAACAAAACGTACTATCAGCGCACCGCTTATTATATGATCGTATCCGGAGAACCAGGAAAAACCGCGAGCACTTTTTGTCGGCTTGATTACCTTGTCGTATGATATAGCCAATAAATCATCCTTATATAGATGGTTGTCTACAAAATAGTTCGGACTATATATCAGATGCTTAACGCCTTTTGCCGAAATATAGCCGTGCCGTTTGTAAAGGTATCCGTATATAAACCATTCAGGAAGATCCTCCGGAAGTATCTTCGTTGGATACCTGCCATGCGAAAACAAGTAACCATCAGGACTATCTTCTACTATCAATTGATGGTTTATCTTGCTGATTCTGCTCTCTAAATAAAGTGTAGCGCTTATTTGTTTTTTACGCATATTAGTCCTCAACAATCATCTCCTGATCATCGCTCCACATTTCATAATATAGGGCATCGTAAAGGTCAAACATTTCCGGGTACTTTTGTTTTATGCAACCAAGAATTTTGTTATAAAGCTCGTGGCATTCATCATCTGAGCAAAAAGTCAGAAGATTATCCAGGTGTCGTTCAATTTCACGTTGCGATACAATACAGCCCGACAATATACTGGCTGTTATTCCGGAAAATTCAACATATGCAGTCCGTGTAAGCTCTTTCATTCGACTAATAAACGGATACAATTCCGAAATTAACTCCGAATCATCCTGCATTTTAGCCCGAGCATTATTTTCAACTAATTCTTCAAACGTCACGGGCATATAGTCATTTATTTCAACACTCGCGTTTAAGGCGTTATCCATATTTCGAAGCAAGCTCCAATAGGTATCATTTTTGTTATTATGAATATGTCCGTGAACTAAAAATTTCCCCTCAAAACTCATCATTGGATAGTGACACAGGCTGATTTTATTCTTGCCGTTGCTGAAAGTTTTTAGCTTTTCAACGCTCTCAAAATACTTCGCCAAAGAAGCTTTTTTCATCCACGAGCTGTCGTGGTTCCCGACAACAAGATGCTTTTTACCACGTAATTGGCGCAGAAATAAATCCGGTTCCGTTGCAGAGCGAAACATAAGATCTCCGCATATATATACAGTATCACCGTTTGTGACGCGCTTGTTCCAATTCGAAATTAACGCAAAATTCATCTCATCTATATCAGTAAATGGGCGTTTGCACAGCTTTATTATATTTGCATGTCCCAAATGCAGGTCTGATGTGTAAAATATCATAATTATGACCATTTCTTCCTATATTCGGGAATTATTCCTTCTACCTCTTTGAGAAGGAACAAAACCGGTTTGAAAGATTTATCTTTCAAACTTTAACCCTCGTTTATTATCCGATACTGTAAATCTGTTGACTGATACGCTTTTTTAGCCATACACATATATTTGCGTTTGATAAAGAATATCAGACAACTCAAGGGAATGTGATACGAGCATTTTATGGATGCCACACAAAGTCGCTGTATCTTAACTAAGGGAAGAAAGACAGCATTTCTTGTACTTCTTGCCGCTGCCGCAGGGGCAAGGATCGTTGCGTCCGACTTTACCTGTTTTCGGCTGACTTTCTGGTAAGGGCTGTAGCGTTTGCCTCTCATACTTATCAAAGATTTCATTGGGCGTATGACCGTTGTTGCGCCAGAGCCGCGTACTATTATTTATACCTGTAAGCAACTCCGACAGTTCATGTGCCTGTTTCATCGTCAAGGATATTTCGTATTCTTGAAAAACCGAAAAGTATTCCTGCAAAGGGTATTCCGCTGCACAAAGTTCGTGAATTTCGTCCAGTATCGCTTGTGTGGTATCTTTATCCTGCTCAAGTGTTAACCGGATGTATTCAGAAAGCGCGCGAGTTTCCTTGGTGGACTCATAGTAACAAGGGTCGGCGTATTTCAGGAATTCACGCTTTTCTGGAATATATCTCGGCTTGTCGCTGATTTGACGTAACAATTCCTCGACGCCCTTGAAATCATCGTCCTCAAATTCATCACAGACAATGTATTCGTCCCAAAAACAATAATCACTTTTTGCCACTATGATTTGGCGCATAAGTGTGCGAAATACTTCATCAATATTTGTATGTACGCTGTTTTGACTGTCAAAAATGGCGACAAAATCATTTTGACTGATTACGCCGTAAAGCTCAATCGCCGCAGCCGCGTAGTTGCAGATTAAATCAGACCGCTCCTTACGCGCGACAATGCCATATTTTTTCAAATCTGCGTATGTCTGCCTGATTTCGCTTGGCATTACATAGCGGAAACTGTTGTCATAATAATAGGACTGTATGTATCCCAAGCTTTGGAGAAGGTCACAGGCTAATGCGCCGTAACTCTCGGTTTTTAAGCACTCTGTCATAGCGGTTTTATTCAACAGCGTCCATTCCGTTGGCTCAAGAATGTACAAAACCTCCTCCATGCGGTTCGGGTTCAGAAGTGCAGTACCGACAGACTCAATGAGACCGCGCTTGGCGAGCTTTGTGTAGCCTTTGACATAGTATGCTTTGGCGAGCATTTTCAATTCGACGACGGTTTTGACATTAAGCGTATCCTGTAAGGACGAACCGGGCTTGCTTTTTTCTGCTAAATTCATTTTTAGCTCGGCCAACGCTGACAATAGTTCCTGCTCTCCGGATATTTTCTGTGGCATTGCATTTACCTCAATTCACTTGCGAAATATAAAACATCATACGATAAAATAAGCCCGATTCAACCCCACTCTAGTCTCAGGCTTTGATTTAGGGTGATAAAATGCACTTTCAGTTCGCTTTTTGTACACACCATCCAGATAATCCTAGCTTTCCAGAGCGTCTTTAACTTTTTTGTAGCCATTTTGTAGCCACGGTTTGATTCACCTCAAAACCGTGGCTACTACATTTATATAAACCTCAATGTCGCCTATTGTCTCAATTGTATTGCAATCATCAATAAGCTTACGCCCAAATATGAATGGCTTATCAATTAAAGGTCTATCAGTCTTCCGGGCTTATACTTTCAATTTTATCTCGCAAATCGCTCAATGTTATGCCATTCTGTGCAAAAAAGCGCCATCCGTTTACACTAAGATTTTTTGCCCATCCATAATTTTCAATTAATATTTTTTTTGCTAAAGCAGTCACTGAGTATTGCACACCTTCAAATTCGACTTGATTTTTTTCATCAAATACTTTTGCTGTAATATTATCATCATACAAAAATGTTATTTCATCGCCAACAGGAATGTTTAACAACTTAAAAGAGCTTCTGGAACGCAATGCCTTATTTTCTGCCAACTCCTGCTCCTGCGTCTGTAATAAGGTAGGCGTATACAATTTCAGGTTTTCCGGATTTCCCTTTATTATTGCAATGTCTTTAAAAATCCCATAAGCTGTTTCTGGTGATATTTTGAAAAATTCCCGTTCGCGCATGCGCCCGTTTTCGAGTTGTTCCCTAGCATGAAGCGAATCGTCTATACGATCAATGATGCTATGAATACGTTTTTCTATTTCGAGTGGGTTTTCGACTTCATAAATTGCATAGCAGCGATATGAAAGAGGGATATTGGCTGGTGAGTTCAATTCCTGCAACCGCAACTCAATATCATTCCGTTCTGTCATTCCTATCTTAACCCAACCATCAAGACATGGATTTGTCAAGATATAGACTATCCCATTTTTCACCATATTCCACTCCCTGATTTTCCTCATTTCCAGCTCTGAATAACCCCTTGCTAAAAGCAATTTATATTAGGCTGATACCGCTTTCAGTATATTGTTCTCCAAAGTTAAATTTCCTATCAACTTAAAGCTATCGTGTTCATAGGTTACTGAATATGCTTTAATTTTCATCCCTAATGAAATAGCTTTAGAAAAATAATCACCTATATTTTCTTTCTTTGCGTTTAATTCAAACTCATTTATCGAATCTGACATTGCAATGAAACAAAAGGAAACGTGTATATTTCTTTTTAGAAGTTCGATATACTTTAACAATTGCCTCTCAAGTCTATGTGAAGAATTGTCTGGAAAGACGACTCTATTGGTTTTACTCAAAAGCGCTTTGATTTCTATGCACCCATGATTTTCGATATAAAAATCGGTCTTTATTATATTACTTACCGAATATTCTTTATAAATCTTTCTGTCTTCTGCTTCATCAAACAAAAGATAGTTTTCATACAATTTATTGACCTTATTAAAATTAACGTAATATAACACATTCGCACATTCTACGGCCTCTAATGTGTATCTTGTACGCAAATCCCTTCTTTCGTTTTTTGAAATTAGCACATTACAATTTGCCAAAGGTAAGTATTTTGAAAGCTTTGAAGAGGAAGATATGTAACATTCTACAGTTTGTCCGTCTTTTACAACAGTACAGATAAATCTGCTATTTCCTTCTTCCCCAAAAACCGCCTTGTAGTAGTCTCGCATCATAATTTCGGAATCATACTTGTTAGTTCTGGCGAGTTCGAAGACAAACTCCACACCGCAATTTTCATTTTTTTAATATGCCTCCCATCACCAAAATCAAGTAAATCTTCACGTTTGAAAGTGTTTAATAACTTATTTAAACTCCCGAGCTCCGCAGAAGTCATTAAAAAAGCTTCTTCGGGATCAATTAATTTACAATAAGACCATAATTGGCCTAAATCACGCAAAGTCAAACTAGTCTTTTTGGCTTCGATAAAGAAAAGTTTTATAATCTCTTTTTTTCGAGCCACACCCAATATATCAATTTGAATGTCAACCCCTGTTGCAAGGTCATTTATAATGTCTAACCTAGCCAAAGTTCGGTCGAGTCTTTCAGCATGAGCGTCGAGAGTGATTATTTCAAATCCTTTGTACTTATCCTCTAAATAATTATGTAACCATAAACGCATTGGCTCATATAAATCGAACTCGCTCTGTACATTCTTCTTATTCACCATAACCTAATTCCTTTGCTATCTCCGACCATGAATTAAAATGCTTCCCTCTTATGGTGAGCGGTATAAACTCATCATTTTCACTCGGATGGATAGGCTTTTCTTTGTTTTGCATTTTTCGAGTTTCCCAGTAATATCGGTGGGTATACTTTTCAGGTTCTTTATTATCTTGACGATAACCCACAAGAAGCTCATCCGAATACATTTCCAATGCCTGTTGTTTATGAATTATACCAAATCCTACCGGAACAAATTCATTTGCCCAAACTTTAACTTGATGTTCTTTTTTCCAAAAATTAGGTTTCCCTTCGTTATACTTTGTTAATTTGCCATCCCTCATATTTGGATGAGCCCAGTCTATATTTTGAACTGGAATATCAGTTGATTTTAATAAGTTGCATATATCAATTACCATTTGCCAATTATGCGGAATTTCAAGATAGACTCTATGTTGGTATTTTGCACCAACATAATAGTTACTGCGTCTGATATACCCAGTAACATCAGCAAACCCCTTGATAAATTGTCTGCGTTCATCAATGGTACAATCAAATATATCTTTATGGATACTTATATCATTATGGGATACAGCATTACCTACAAATCTGTTTATCTCCCTTATTAGATAGTCTGAATTTGATTTTGTAAAAGAAAGAACTGTTGAAGACTTATTCTGTATGAAATCAAGCCCTGCACCTATTAAAGGCTCTACTATACTTCTAATGTCTGAAATGCTTGCTTTTACATACAACTTCACATCATGGATTTCTTCAGTTTGTAGTTTTTTATGTGGTATATCAATAGATATAATCGTGTTTATCGAAGTTCTTTGTATTTCGCCATTTCCACATGCCATACCTAATAAATATGCCATCTCTATATTCATACAAAAACTCCTTTTAATTATAGCCAATTACATAGCCATTATCGAATAGATAACGAGCAAGTGAATTATCATCTAATCTGTATCCAAATTCATCTGCACGATACTTTTTATTTAAATATTTTCTGCCATCCCAATAAGCAGGAATGCTATTCGTATCATTAAAGTAAATTCTTAATTCAACTCCCCACTTGTCAACATCCCCTAATAAACAAATACCATTTGTCTCAAGGTTAATAGATGCACGATATTTGCCGTTGTATTCACTTATGAAGTTTTGCATTTTATCTTCACGAGCCTCAGCCTCAATAAATATCCTTTGATTTCTATGTTGTAAAAAATCCAAAAAATCTTGATACATATGAAATACCTCCTACTTTTTTATAAAAATCAGAATATACTCATGAACTTTATTGATACGATATTTATATGGATATCCTAATGGTTTCATATTATTATAATCCTGCTGCCTATCCCAAATAATGATATCATCAAATATATATCCGCGCTGCTTCAATTCAGTTGCTAAGTCACTGTGCAAAGGATAAAACTCGCTTTTTTTTCTGATGTCCATTACGTTAACTAAGCAGTAAGCACCTGGTTTTAAAACTCTGTTAACCTTAGCGAATAATTCTCCTAAACTAATTACAAATTCTTTGTAATTAGGAATATTCCCCATATCATTTTCTTTTTCGGAATAGTTTACTGTTTTCTTACCATCGGCACTACGCTTCATGTTCAAAATATCCCAATAAGGCGGAGAGGTGATACACAAGTCAAAGGAGTTCGCCTCAAGTTTTTCTAATTCAAGAAAGCTATCACCATTAATTATATTGATATTCTCGTCATGTCCAACTCGCTGATGTGCAATTGCACAAAATTCTTCTGACAAATCAATTCCTGTGGCAGGTCTGTCAAGATTGTGCGCCGCAACAAGTGTTGAGCCAGTTCCATTGAAAGGATCTATCACCGATTTACCATTTTTGGAAAAGGTGCAAATAAGTTTTTCACAAAGAGAAACGGGATAAGATGCTGGATGCTTTAGCTCTTTTTCCTCTTTGGTTTTAGTTAGGTCTCGCCATATACTAAAAGAGTTCTGAAGCCACTCTTTACCAGTCAAATCATTGCATTTTTTATCCTCGTTTATCATTATCCCACCTCTTAGATTGGCTGCTTTTCATCTGACTATCAATATGCTGTTGTTCTTTATTCTTGATTTTGTAGGTCTGATATATTAGCACATTTAAAGATTCTACCATCTCAAACCATGTATCACTCATATATTCAATGCTTTCCAGAGATTTAACAATACTAATAACTTTTGTAAATGTAGAATCATCAATTATCAAAGGAAGTTTCTTTAAGTACTTCGCATCAGTATGCATAGTCAATTTTGAATCATTATAACAGAATTTTAATAAATAATAATTGCAAAGTCTTGAATGCAAAACGCCTAAAATATATCGGCACATTTTCTCGTCGCCGTCAGTAAAAACTGTTACAGTCTCGGAAGCTTCCAAGTTGCCAGCAAAACTCGCGATTATCCCAGCTTCTGCGCTATAAATATTTTGTATAAACACTTTATTGCCTTTTTTAGGAACAGAAACACTCTTGAAAGAGAATTTACGTATATCCTTACCAGTTATTGCAGAAGACGATTTTGATTTACCTCTACCTACATATCCTGTGCATATGTCACTAAATTTTTTATAACTTCCTTCTAAGGTTTTATATATAGTAAAATCCTCTTCACTATCAAACAATAAAATTTCATCTCTATAAAAACTTTGTGGCACATCAAGTTTCTTTACAAAGTTACCATTTTCATATTTATATATTCCTATATTGTTTTCCTCTACAGCATGATTTTTGAGTGTGAGAATAATTTGCTCGCCTCTTACACTTTTAAAATATCTGCCTATGTCAACTATAGAAACAATACTCTTTTCGTTCAGTATCATGCGCCTTAACACGCCATATGATGCAACATGCAAAAAGTTTTTAGGTATAATATATGATATTGTTCCTTCCGGTTTCACCAACTCAAATGCCCTATATAAAGCAGCAATAAACAGGTTGCTACCCGAATCCTTTACACTTCTTAAAAATAAATAATCAGTAGTATCAATAACTATATCTTTTGACATAGGGGCGTAAGGTGGGTTGCCCACCACAAAGTCAACAGGCCCTTGTAAGTTGAATAATTTTAAAGTTTGTTGACCATTTTTTGCTAGCGTATCTATAACCTTTGCTTTTACATCTTTGCAATCATTTTTTACTATAGCAACTGCTTTCTTATCGATATCGGACCCATAAACCAACGAATAACCCAAGTTCTTTGCAGAAATTAAAAAGCTGCCCGTACCACAACAAGGGTCCATAACAGAAGCCTCTTCGGGAATATTTAAAAACTGGATTATTTTTTGCGATAATTCAACATCAGTATAAAAAATACCATTTTCTTTTTTATATGCCGAGTCCAGAGACTTTTCATATCTATTACTTTTTGCAGAGTAATTGTTTATCTCCACTATCACCATCTCCTTTGTCAGCAAATTTCACATTCAAGTATCTAAATATCTTCAAAAAGCTCTGAAAGTGTGACACCTAAGCCATTCGCTATTTTTTCTAAATTGATTATTGCAATATTCCTTTTCCCAAGTTCAACACTTGCGAAATATGTTCTATCCATATCAATTTTTGCTGCAAATTTCTCTTGGCTCAATCCAGTATTTGTACGTAATTCTCTTATTTTGTCACCGACTTTTTTTGTAATCAAAACTACACCTCGCCAATTTGCACAAACCCACATAATAATACATTTATATTTTAACCCAACCCAACATGTAAAGTCAACGGATTATAAGTAACTTTTGCAACGAGTTTGTCAAGGAGCATTATTCCATAACCTTCTTGCTTTCACACACGAGCGACAGCCCTCATTACCAATTATAGAATGTTATCGTGCTTTTCGGCGACTTTTTGTTGTTGATTGCTTTTATAACCAAGTAAATGAGATAAACCATGCTGTTCTATTAGCGATTTGAAAAATCTATTCTGCTGGCGCAACTCACTATTTTCTTGTTTCAGTTTCCCTTGATTGAGCTGCCCACGGACAGAGCGATACCCATCAAGTTCTTTTGTGAGAGAAGATATAGTTGCAGTTAATTCTGAAATCTTAGTTTTCAAATTTGAAATCGTCTTTTCCGCAGCATTTAGCAACTTTTGAAGCTTGCGTTCCTTTTTCTCCTGAACCACATATTTTTTCGCAGCCGTTGTGAGAACTTTATAATCTTCTTGGCTCAACGATACCTTTGAAGAAAATGGAACAGGCTTTGCTTCAATCGCATCTACAGCCTGAACATCAACCTGTTTTTTCTGCAACTTGCCAAGTGTTTTTTCAATGGCGTTTACCTCTTGGGAACGCTGAACCTTTTTATAATCCAACACGCTCAAATGTTCATCGTGTGTTCCAAGCTGCTCCCACTCAATATCGTGTCGTTCCATCACTTGAGCAAGCTGTTCCTTTTCGGATTTAACCCACTGGCTCCATTCAGTATCGCCACGAGTGCCACCAGAAAAACCCTGTGCCTCAAGCGCTTTTTTTAGTGAAACACGAGTGTCCAATCCACGCTTGCTGCCAGTGGTAAATGGAACAAAATCAATATGCAAATGCGGAGTAGCCTCATCCATGTGAAGGTGCGCCGAAAACATATGCAGATTCGGATTTCTTTTTTGGAAATCCATCATATATTCATCCAGCACCTTTGCTGAAAGCTGACCATCCTCAGATACCGCTGCCATGTCATCCTTGTTCCCAATTTGCAGGATAACCTCATAGAAAAGTTTCTCCTGCTTACTGGTACGGATTTTTTCATAATAATTATCAATGCGACGGTCTGTTCTGGTTTGCTTGGAATTGTATCGCTCCAGAGCGTCATCAAACAAGTCATGATATACCTGTTTGATTGGCATATCACAGAAAGATTTGTTAAACTGAGTGCGGTCAGCATCTATATTTTCCGCCTTAAATCGGCGGCTGTTGTGATTGATAGAACCCTTGCCAAGCATTACGCTAATTGTTCTTTGAATATATCATCCCATCCTTTCCTATCCAATCCGATCCCTTCCGGCGCGAGCCGGGTTTTGTTACTTTTGTCAAAAGTAACGCAAAAGCACTTTTGACACTGCGTATCAAAAATGCCCTGCGCTCTCCGAGGGGAAATGGGGCTTTGCCCCGCCATCTGCGGATGGCTCCCCAGTGCTCATCACCCTTTGAAAAGGGTGGCCGCACAGCTAACCTAAACTTTTTTCACTCGCCGTTTGGCAGGAGGAATGGCGCTGCCCTTCCTCTGTCGGCAAGTGTTTTCCGTGAGAAATAATCAATGGGTTCGGGTTGTATTTCCTTGCGGAAATCTCCACCCGCAGGTATGCCCCATTGACTTTTTCTCCGCTCCTCATGTCGGTCGTGACGATAGTGACGGTGTTTTATATACCGCCACCGCTATCAAAAATATCGACACAACTGTCATAACAGTCACGCC
>JGI994J12354_10004891_pt1 | contig 11820 bp, 11 predicted proteins | sample IntmicLarv3ML3BL_FD_12354 | JGI IMG/M metagenome (IMG submission 12354) | reverse complement strand
GTTTCAAAGACTACCGGCAGAAAAGGACGCAGAAAGACGGACGAGCAGAGAGAAATCGAAATCGTCTATAACTTTATCGGTGCATTTGATTTTCCAAAAGCAATGAAGCAATCCAAAAACCAATCAAATAAAAAGGAAATCGGTATAGCATGACACTACACCGATTTCCTTATAGAAATGTTTTCTTACATCAGGGCGGCTAAAACCTCACCGTTTTATGTTTTATTATCTCGCGGCTCATTTGTTGGTAGGCTTTTTATTAAAGTTTTGGTCGGGCTAGTTTTAATTCCGCCAATCCATACTTTCGGAGAAGCGTTCCACAAGCTCCATGTGGAGCTTGCCTTCATCCGCCATTTGACGGAGGATGCCGAGCGCCTTATCGGTCGGTATGGCCTTTTTATACGGCCTGTCATTTGCGGCAAGCGCGTCGAAAATATCCGCGATCGTAAGGACGAAAATCTGCGGACACAGCCCTTTGTCCGTCAGGCCAAGCGGATAGCCTGTGCCGTCAAGGAATTCGTGATGGCTCCGCGCCCAGAAGGGTACCTGTGTGTAGTGCTTGTCAAAGCCCATCTGGTCAAGCAGCCGCCCGGTGATGACGACGTGCTCCTGCATGGTGAACCGTTCCGAATCCGTCAGTGTGCCCTTTTGCACGGTGATGGCATCCATGTCGTTATCGTCAAAGATAGGCACATCTGCGCCTATGTCGTCCCGGTACGTGATTTGAGCGAGGCTGCGCACCTTTTCCAAGGTTTCGGGCGGCAAAAAGTTCGCCACATTCGCGCTTTCAGACAGCGTGCGCGCATCGTTCAATGCTTGTATTTCCGCTTCGTACGCTTCAGCAGAAAGCTCTCCCTTGGCATAGGCCGTTTCCAGTTGGCTCCGGCGGAGCGCAAAACGGAGCAGTATGACCTCGCGCCGTGCGCTCAGCCTGTCGGCCTTATCCATAACCTCCAACGGGGTAATCAGCTTGCCCATATCATGCAAAAATGCGGCCATGATAAGCTGCTGCTTTTCCTTATCATTAAAATGGAAAGGATGCCCTTCGGGGTAAATCGTGCGCATATAGTCCGTCTGCCGTTCACAGTACATCGCCACGTTTTGCGTATGATTCGTCGTGTAGCTGGAACGTTCGTCAATCGCGGCCGTGATGACACGCACGAAGGAGCTGAACAAATCCTCAATTTCCTTTGCGTATATGATATTAGAAAGCGCATTGGCCGATATGTTTGCCAACGCTTGTAATATCGACAAATCGCAAAGCCCCTCGAAACTTGTAAAAGTGCCTGTCTCACCATCTATGGAGTTCATAAGCTGCAACACGCCGATGACGTCGCCCTCTGTTGTGGAAAGGGGCAGGACGAGCATGGAGCCGGTGCGGTAGCCTGTGATTTGGTCGTACTTCTTGGGCCCGGAAAAGTTGAACCGATCGCTGTAATACACATCGTCCACCGAGATGACCTCGTTGTTGATGGCGCAGTACGCGGAGACGTTTTCAATGTTCTTTTCATCCAGCAAAACGGGCGGAAGGTTGATGGTTTCGTAGGCCGACTGGTATGTGCCGAGCGTATTGTTTCGCATAATCTTAAAGCGGAGCAAGTTTCCGTCTGCGATGTAAAGCGTGCCGGCATCGGCATTGGTTAACCCCATTAGCTTGCTCAAAATTGCTTCGAGCAAACCAAAATAACTCGTTTCACTGTTGAACGCGAGTATAATTTCGAAGAGCTTATTCAAATCGGCGGTTCGCTTTTTCATAGAACCAGCTCCATTCCGTCAAAAGCAAAGATGTGCTCCGTTCCCTCCAGAAGAGAGGATTCACATTGGATAGCAGCATCGGCGTATTCAGGGTTAATATGTGTGAAGAGCATTCTTTTACAACCGGAACGCTCCGCAAGGAGCAGGCCGGACTCGTATGTCGAATGCCCCCAGCCCTGTCGTCCGTCCGTATCGCTCGGGAGGTAGCACGCGTCGAAAATCACCAAATCCGCGCCACGGCAAAAATTGACGTACCGTTCCACATCGTTACTCGGCATTTCGAAATCGACCAAGTAGACAAGTGTTTTATCGCCCTCAATACGGAATGCAATTGTGTCGTCAAAATGCGGCACATCGATGGCTGTAACGGTTATTTTATCGTAAAGCGCAAATCTCTTCTCCAGCGGCAACGCGACAAGCTCTGCCCGGGAGAGCTTGTCCAGTGTGATAGGCCAATACGGCGGGCGGAAGGAACCGTACACCTGCGCCGCCAAAGACCCGTCGCCCACGCGGTCTTTCGTCAAGATGCGAAGCTTGGAGGCGGGCTGCCACAGAGGCTTAAACATGGGAAGGCCGATGGTATGATCCAGATGCAGGTGGCCGAGGAGTATGTCTGCCTCGATAGGTCTGCCGTCCAGTTCCATCATATATTGGAAAAGGCCGGAACCGGCGTCCAGCAAGATGGTTCGCCCTTCGGTTTCCACACGGATGCAGGAGGTGTTTCCTCCGTATTGTATATTGTTATGGCTGAAGAAGGGAATGGAAGCCCTGCTTCCGTAAACTTTGATATTCATGACAAACCTCCGGCTTGCCGCGGCCTGTACGGATGGCGTGCTGCGCCGTCCCAAAGCCCGGAAATCAAACTGTCAACGCTGTCGAATACACTGCCCTCACTATTATACACGATGAAACGACTCTTGTCACGGCCTATTCATAATTTGTTCACAATAAGTTTACTTTTTTTTGCCGAAACCGGGGCAAATCGTCTTGCTAATGCTGTCGGTTTCATGTATTATAGTAGAAGTTTTATTCACGCAAGAGATTGCGATAATTTGGAGGGATACAAGTTGATAGAAGTCAATAGCTTGACGAAGCGGTATGGGCAGCATGTCGCCGTCAATAACATCAGCTTCTCGGTGGCGGAGGGTGAAATCGTCGGTTTCCTCGGGCCAAACGGCGCCGGTAAGACGACGACCATGAACATCATTACAGGTTTCAACTCCGCGACGGCGGGAGATGTGACGATTAACGGTTGCAACATTCTGGACGAACCGGAAAAGGCGAAGCAGCATCTGGGTTATATGCCGGACAACCCGCCGTTGTACGGCGATATGCTTGTGCGGGAATACCTGTCGTTTGTGTGTGACATCAAGGGTGTACACAAAGCGGATCGGAAGAAAATGCTTGCCGAAATCGTGGATGCAGTGAAAATTGCGGACATGCAGGAACGTCTTGTGAAGAATCTGTCAAAAGGTTACCGGCAGCGCGTCGGCCTGGCGCAGGCGCTTGTCGGCTTTCCGAAGGCATTGATATTGGACGAGCCCACGGTTGGCCTTGACCCGAAACAGATTATCGAAATGCGCGATGTTATCAAGCGCCTCGGCAAGAAGCACACGATTCTGCTGAGCTCACATATTCTGACAGAGGTGAGCGCGGTGTGTGACCGCGTTATCATCATCAACAAGGGCAATATCGTTGCCAGCGACACGCCGGAGAAGCTCTCCAGTGCGCTTACGCACGGGCGGAAGATGGTTGTCCGTGTAAAGGGTGATCAGCAGGCCATCCGCGCGGCGTTTGTCAACACGCCGATTATCCGCGAGGTGGCATCCTTGGGCAGCCGCGAAGCGGGCACATATGACTTTGAGGTGCAGGGTGACGAGGGCGTGGACATCCGCGAGGCGATTTTCAGCAGCCTTTCCGGCCACAACCTGCCGATGTTAATGATGAAATCATCCGACCTGACGCTGGAAGAAATCTTCTTGCAGGTCACCACCGGTGAAGGAGGCGCGAAATAATGGCGGCGATAATCAAAAAAGAAATGCGAGCATATTTTACATCCGTTGCGGGCTACGGTTTCCTGACGGTGCTTTTGTTTCTGACGGGTCTGTTTTTCAGCATTGCCAATGTTATGGCCATGAACCCGTATTACGGTAGCACGCTGAACCAATCCACTTTGCTTTTCCTGATTCTGATACCGGTGTTGACGATGCGCCTCTTCGCAGAGGAGACTCGGCAGAAGACAGACCAGCTTCTGTATACTTCACCGCTGACCATCTCGCAGATTGTGGTGGGTAAGTTTATTGCCGCGATGCTTCTGTTCCTGATTGGTATGGGCATTACGACCATTTTTCCGCTGATTCTTTCCATGTACGGTTTGATTCCGACTGCGGAGACGATTGGCGCGTTCACAGGCTATATTTTACTCGGTGCATGCTACATCGCTGTCGGCATCTTTGTTTCGTCCTTGACGGAAAACCAGATTATCGCGGCGGTTGCAACCTTCGCAGTGCTGTTCCTGTTTATTGTGATGGACGCGCTTGCGGCTTCCATGCCGGTGAGCCGGTCGTCCTCGGCCATTTTTCTGGCGCTGGTTGCGGGCGGTATTTCGTTCATGCTGTACCGCAGCACGAAAAGCAAGCTGGTTGCCATTATCCTGTTCGTGCTTTTTGCGGCAGGCGGTGTGACGGCGTTTTTGCTGAACAACCTGCTCTTCGATGGTATCATCACAAAGGTGATGAACTGGTTTTCGCTGTTGAAGCGGTTTAACAATTTCATGTCCGGCGTATTGAGCATCAGCGATATTGTGTACTATGTCACCTTCGCATTCGCGTTTGTTTTCTTGACGGTGAATACGATTGAAAAAAGAAGATGGGCGTAGAGGAGGAGAAAAACGTGAGCCAATTGAAAGCAATATTTACAAGCAAGAAAACAAGATATGGTACGTTCTCCACCTTAACAGCCCTTCTGGTGATTGCGGTGCTGGTTGTGGTGAATGTAGTTGTGACCCAGCTTGACGTGAAGTTTGACCTCACAACCGAGGGTCTATATAGCATCAATGACCAGACGAAGAAAATCCTTGCGAATTTGGAAGACGACGTTACGATTTATCCGTTGTTCAAGACGGGCGCGGAAGAAAAGATATTTATGGAAACATTGGAACAATATGCGGCGCAGTCCCCGCACATCAAGGTTGTGCAGCGCGACCCGTATATCTACGCACCCTTTGTTGACCAGTATAAGTCCGAAGACGAAGCCATTGCCGTCAACAGCATCATTGTGGAAAGCGGCAACCGCTTCCGCGTGATTCCGGCGAGCAAGCTTGTGACGTATTCGATATATGACGGTACTTTGCAATCCATTGATATTGAACCGCGCGTGACAAATGCGATACAGTATGTGACGCAGAAGTACACACCGATGATTTATACTATTACTGGACACAACGAGGCCGCGCTGCCGGCAGGGATATTGGATGTGCTGTCGGAGGCGAACTACAACACCGATACGGCGGAACTTTTGCTGTCGGAAACGGTTCCGGCGGATTGCGATGTGCTGGTGATTACCACGCCGCAGCGAGACTACAGCTCCGAAGAAACGCGAAAGGTGTTGAACTATCTGCAAGAGGGCGGGCGCGCGATGATTTTGATTGACCGGGAGCAGGCATCCTTCCCGAATCTGGAATCCATTTTGGAAGCGTACGGTGTTGCATTGAACGGCGCGTATGCGTATGAGACGAATCAATCCCGTGTGCTTATAAACGCACGTGTCTTTTATCCTGTGATGAGCCCGCATGACATCAACGAAGACATTTATATGAAGGGGTACAACCCGCTCTTTGCGGATACGCAGGGTATTGTGACCTTGGCTGTGAAGAAGAACTCCATTAAGGTGGACACAATCCTCAGCACCACGAACGAGGCGTTCGGTAAATCCAACCCACAGTCCAATTCTCAAAACCGGGAAGAGGGTGACATCGACGGTCCCTTCACCGTTATTGCCGCCGTGACGGACAGCGTGTATATCGTGGATAAAACCGTGACGACGAAGATGATTGTCGGCGGGACGACCTCGTTTATTTCGGATGTTTTGAATGGGTATTCCCTCGGGGTCAACGGCGAGTTTGTTGTGAGCGCGCTGAACTGGTTGATAGACCGTGACGATTCGGATACGGTGTATGTGCCGTCCAAGATGTTTTCGACCGAGATGTATGTGAACCTGACAGCACAGCAGACCATCAATATCCGCATTCTTGCCATGGGTATCATACCGGGGGTGACTGTTGCGGCAGGTCTTTTCATGTGGTTGAGGAGGCGTAATCGGTAGTGAAGAAAGGTCTGTACAGCATTATTGCCTGCGTCGTGCTGCTTGGCGGAATGGTTGCACTGTATTTCGCGCACAACGCGCAGGTGGCGGAGCAAGCAGCAACACCCGCGCCGATGAACGATAGCATTACGTTGCTTTCGCTGGAAAAGGCGGACGTTGTGAAGCTGGAAATTGTCCGCCCGGATGAAACGTTGACCTTCCTGCGGGATGGCGAGGGGCAATGGTCACTCGCCGGAACGGCGGCACCCCTGCGCCAGTCCTATATCACGGAAATGGCGGAAGGGTTGTGCGGCTTGTATGCGGTGGAAATGGTCGGCGATTCGATTCCCGATGTGGACGGGTATGGCTTTGCGCCGCCCGCGGCCACGCTGACGGTAGCGTTGGCGGACGGAACCGCGGCAACGGTACACATCGGCGCGCAGACGCCGGCGAAGGATTACTATTACATGATGTGCGAGGGTGACCCCGCCATGTATTTGATTTACAACGTCACAGGAGAACGGTACCTCCGTAACTTGGCGGCACTTGTGGACAGCGCGATGGCTCCGATTTCGGTTGAGGATATGCTCAGCTTTTCCATGCAGGTCAGAGGCAGCGCACCCATCAGTGCGGTTCGTTTGACAGCGGAGGAAGCGGCGGAGCACGGCATTGGTACCGGTTTCGGGACGGCCAACATGGAAGTAAGAAGCCCCGTTACCGGCAAGGATATGTATATGTCGAACCTAGACGACTTGGTGGTACAGCCGATGAACGGGCTGACACTGGGCACACTGGCTGCGGAGGCGACGGAGGAAAACTTGGCAGCGTACGGCTTTCTTGACCCCATGTTTGATATTGTGGCGGAGGGCGCTTCCTATCGGTATCATCTCACCGTCGGCAATGATGCGGATGCGCTTGGGGAAACGGCATACGCTATATATGAAGGCGTTCCGTTTATCTATAAGGTGGATACCGAAGTGTTGAAGCCGATATACAATCTCTCTGTTTTTCGGTTGATGGACCATTTTATGACCTTGTTGAACATCGACACGGTGGACGGCATCACCATTGAGGCGCATACGCGCGGCATCCGGCACGAGCTGGCGACGAACCATAAGGAAATCCCTGCTGCGACAAATGGCGATGCGCCTACCAAAGAAATCTATCCGACAGTCAATGGTGTACCGGTACAGGATAAAGCATTCCGGAATTATTATCAGATTGTCATTGGCATCAGCTTTGACGCGCTGGACGAGACATTTGTGCCGGACGGTAATCCGGCTGTCACCATTACCTACACGCGCAACGGCGGGCTGGAGACGGTGACGGACCGCTATTATGAGTACAATGCGAATTTTTACGCCGCATTGCAAGCGGACAATACCGTTGTGTACTTGGTAAGCAAGCAGGCGGTCAACACGGCGGTGGACGAGATTGATAACCTTCTTTCTGGCGCACATAACGAATAAACACAAAAACATGTAAACATATGAAGGAGAAATATATGCCGGAATTGCAAATCTACAAGCGGACTGTTTTTTCCATGATTAAAGGCATCATTGGCGCACCCTTCGCTGGTGTCGTGGCGGTGATAATCGCCTCCTTTTTCAACTTGAACGACCTCGTGCTTGCCGTTATCGGCGTTGTTGCCGCGATTGCGGTGTTGTATGTCACGCTTGTTACGGAGGATATCCGTGTGGAGGTGGATGCACGGGAACTGCGGTACTTTAAGCGGAACAAGCTCCGCGAGGCGTATCCGTTGTCGAACCTTGGCGTGGGATACCGCACGCGGGTGGAGCGCGGCCTCTTCGGCAATGAGGACTTGACGTTGAAACTCCTGCTGCTTGATTCAGGTGAGGAAAAATCGCTGGATTGCTCCTCCCTGGGGACGACGCGGTTCTACAAGCTTTTTGAAACCTTGGAGGAACGCACGCCGAAACGTGAAGAAGAAGTCATGCGGGCGGAATAGGGTGACGTTATGGATTACGACTACATGGGCAGTCTTGTTGAAAACTTGATGCAGCACAAGACGATTATCATCGTTGCGGCTGCGTTTATGGTGGTATACCTCATTGTGCTGTTCTTCATCAACAAGAGGAAAAAGGAAGGGAATGCCAAGTTCTTGGCGGCAAATCCCAGCGCGGCGACAATATATTTACAGTACCGTGTTGGCGTTACAGCGGAGACAATGTCTATTTTTTCCGTGGACGGCGCCCCGGCACAGTTGTTTTACCACAAGGGCAAGACAGGCGTATACGTCCTTCCCGGGCAGCGTGCGCTTGAGGTGGAGTACAATTACCAGCGCCCCGGCGTTATGCACAAGACCGTGACGGAAACCACGGGCAGAGTGAAAAAGGTAGTGGAAACGGAAGCGAACGGTGTGTACCTCCTTGGCTTTGACCGTAAGGCGGGTGGCTTTACCTTNGCGCGGCATCAAGTATAATCACGGCGGAACGGGTGAACCCTGTTCCGCTTTTTCATAAGGGGTGAATCGTATGGATATNGAGAAACTGGCGGCNTTGCGGCNTATGATAGAGGAAAGTAGCAGCATTGTCTTTTTCGGCGGGGCGGGGGTCAGCACGGAAAGCGGCATCCCCGATTTTCGCAGTGAGGACGGCGTTTTCCGCGCGATACAGGAATACGGATATCCGCCGGAGGTGCTGTTGAGCCACGAGTTTTTTTTGGAATACCCGGAAACGTTCTTCAAGTACTACCGTGCTTTGTTGGTGAAGCCGCATGTGGAGCCGAACCCGGCGCATCGCGCGCTTGCTAAGCTGGAGGCGATGGGTAAGCTGTCCGCCGTCGTCACGCAGAACATTGACGGCTTGCACCAATGCGCAGGGAGCCAAAATGTCTTAGAGGTACATGGCACAACGCGGAAGAATACTTGCATGGCGTGTCGGAAGCCGTATGCAGCGGAAGACATCTTCCCGGCGCAGCAGGGGGTGCCGCGCTGTACTTGCGGCGGCATCATCCGCCCGGATGTGGTGCTGTATGGGGAGCAGCTAGACGAGTCTGTCATGAACGACGCCATCCGCTATATCCGTGCGGCGGATATGCTTATCGTGGGCGGCACGTCGCTTGTGGTGCAGCCTGCGGCCGGCTTGCTGACGTATTACCAAGGGAAGCGGCTTGTGCTGATTAACAAGAGCGAGACACCGTATGACCGCGTGGCGGCACTTGTCATCCATGATGCTATCGGGGCGATTTTGGGCGCGGCGGTGGGTGCGAATGACATAGAATGAAAAAAATGCAATTTCAGGCTTGACATAGGTCTGCATTTGTATTATAATCATTTTTGTTGCCGCGCAAGGTTAAGCCGCGCGGGGTGACGCGGGCGTCTTGCCTGGGTAGCTCAGTCGGTAGAGCAGAGGACTGAAAATCCTCGTGTCGGCGGTTCGATTCCGTCCCCAGGCACTCTGCCCGTTTCCCGTAGAAGGTTCGCGGGTGTAGTTCAATGGTAGAACATCAGCCTTCCAAGCTGAATACGTGAGTTCGATTCTCATCACCCGCTTCAGGTTGTGTTTCACCGTCATAATGCAATACGCGCGAATGGCTCAGTGGTAGAGCATCGCCTTGCCAAGGCGAGGGTCGCGAGTTCGAATCTCGTTTCGCGCTTCAAAAAGATATGGCTTCCCAATGGGAGGCCATTTTTTTTGTTCGCATAACCAATCTTACGGCTGATTGGTTTCAATCCTATCTCGGCGCTATGCGAGAGGGAATTGCGGTTCTTTTCTTGCGTTTCAAAATATGTTGTGTTATTATCAAAGGAGTTTGAATTGTAAAAAATACGCTGGTACGGCGGCGGCAGACCTGTGTTTTTATCATTCCGGAAAGCGCCGATGGGTGCGAGAAAGTAAGGTGCAGAAAATGCAAATTGACTATATTATCGTCCAAGCAGGCGGCAAGGGTACACGGCTTGAGCACCTCACAACAAACAAGCCGAAGGCGCTTGTGCCGGTTGAGAATCTGCCGATGTTGTTCCATTTGTTCCGCAAGTTTCCGGACAAGCGTTTTTTGATTATCGCAGATTATAAAAAGGAAGTCTTGCGCGAATACCTTTCGTGTTTTGCCGAGGTGAAGTATCAAGTGGTTGACGCAAGCGGAACGGGCACCTGTTCCGGCGTTCGGCAGGCGGTTGGCTTACTGCCGGCGCACACGCCGTTTATGCTGGTCTGGTCCGACTTGATACTACCGGACAGTTTCGCGATGCCGGATGAGGATGGTGACTACATCGGTGTTTCGCAGACATTCCCATGCCGTTGGAAATATGAAAATGGTGAATTGACAGAGGAACGCTCTACAGAATTCGGCGTGGCGGGGTTGTTTGTGTTCTGGGATAAGTCCATCCTTGCGGATGTGCCAGAGAGCGGAGAACTGGTGCGGTGGATGCAGGGTAAGGCGATGACCTTTAAGGTGCTGGGGCTTGCGGGCACGCGGGAGTTTGGCGTGCTGGCCGAATATGAAGCATTGGAGCAGGCGAAATGCCGCCCGTTTAACAAGCTTACCATTGACGGCGACAGGTTGACGAAAGAACCGGCAGACGCGCAGGGCGAAAAACTTGCCCGTTTGGAGCGGAAATGGTACGAGGCCGCAGCGGCCATGGGCGTGCGGAATATTCCGCGAATGTATTCGTCCGAGCCTTTAACGATGGAGCGGATACAAGGCAAAAATATTTATGAATACACAGAATTATCATTCCGATCTCCCAAATGGTATCGGCTGTTGAATACGCTGGTGTTTTCATTGGTATACGCAGCGGCCTTTGTGATGTGGTGAATACGGCGGACTGCCGAAAATTGTTGTGTTTCCTGATTGCTATTACAGCACCACGCCGCATAAAGTCGCAGACTTTTTTATGCTGCCGGGATGGGAGATTATCCTGCTCTAATAATACAATCGCAATACATCATGTTGCAATCGTATCGGTGAAAGCAAAGCAAGGAAAGGATGATATACCATGACCCTGCATATCAAAAGAGCCGATGCCTCCGACGCGAAGGCGTTGCAGCAATTGAACGAAGCATTCAACGAAAATGGCATGACAGTGGAAAACATTGCCGCATCCCTACGGGTCGGACGGCCGGAAATCATTTTCATTGCATATATGGACGAACAACCCGCCGGGTTTATCAGCGGAGTAACCAACCAGTCGATATGGTACAAATCGCTATACGCGTCGGTTGATGAACTGTTTGTGGACGAGGCTTTCCGCCGGAAGGGGATTGCGGCCAAGCTTATTGAAGCTATAGAAGCGGAATTCCGCGCCAGAGGCGTTGCGGCGGCTTTTATCATTACGGGCGCAAAGAACCAAGCAGCGCAGGCGGCGTATACCAAATGCGGATACGAGGGTTATGCGCGGATGGAGTTTCGAAAAGACTTGTAAGCATCACTTCAAATCCGCCCTCGGGGTGGATTTTTGTTTTGCAAAGGTGTATAATGGATACGTACGGGAGGGGAAGCCATGTCATGCGTACTTGTCGCGGTAAACGCGAAATATATACACAGCAGCGCCTCGGCACGGACGCTGGCGGCTTATGCGCGTGCACAGAATGCACCGGATTTCATCGTACGGGAGTTCACCATCAACCAAAGCGCGGCGCATATCGCCGCGGAATTATACCGTTTATCGCCGCATGCCATTTTCGTTTCTTGTTACATATGGAACATTGACGTTATACGCCGCGCGGCGCGGATTTTACGCAAGACTATACCCGGCGTGGCCATTGTTTTCGGCGGGCCGGAAGTATCGTATGAATATGA
>JGI994J12354_10004890_pt1 | contig 11820 bp, 10 predicted proteins | sample IntmicLarv3ML3BL_FD_12354 | JGI IMG/M metagenome (IMG submission 12354) | reverse complement strand
GTATCAATACGCTGTTTTATACCATAGGCAAAATCTATTTATTGTTGAACTGCAAAGTTAGTATTTTAATGAAAATGAGCAAGAAAAAAGTAAAAATTTGTTTCCTACAAAAGAGATTGCTTCAACCTGCGGTTTCGCAATGACGCTCTTTTGGTTGGAGATTCCTCGACTTCGCTCGGAATGACGGTGCGCTGTGGTGTTTAGGGAGAAAGAGGGCGGCGCTTTGCGCCGCCCTCTTTCTCTTATTTCTTACTTTCGTTTTTCTCGTCATTTCGACCGAAGCCCGAAGGGCGTAGTGGAGAAATCTGTTGCCGTTGAATATAGAACCTGTCTTTTATATTACGACTGAGGCGCAGCCTCAGCCGAACAGAGGAGGGGGCAAGTGGGAGGAGAAAAACGAGACGCTAGGTCGAACAATACCCGTAAACATTTATTTTCTAAAAACAATTGCACAAAAATACAAAATTTGCCAATACTTTTAAAAACCGCTATATTTGCACCCAAATTCAAAAAAACTTTTCATACAATTATGGCACATTTTTTTACTTCGTCAATTGGGAAAAAGCTTATCATGAGTATCTCCGGATTTTTTCTAATGGTATTTTTAGTAATTCATCTTGGTGCCAATTTGGTTACGCTTTTTGGAGAAGAGGCTTACAACACGGTTTGTCATTTCATGGATACCAATCCTGTGGTACAAATAATGGTTCCTGTGTTGGCGGCAGGTTTTGCTATTCACATTTTGTATGCATTGTTGATTACGCTTTACAATCGTCGCGCTCGCGGAAAACAAGGATATGCCGTTTCTAATCAAGGTGTCGCTTCGTCGTGGGCTTCGCGCAACATGTTTGTGTTAGGACTTATTATTATTTGCTTTTTAGGATTACATCTTTTTCATTTTTGGGCAAACATGCAATTGCAACATTTTATTCCGAATGGCGAACCGGAAACAAACGCTTATAGGTTGGTAGTAGAATTATTCCGTAAACCGATTTACGCAGTAGTATATGTTGTATGGATTTGGGCGATATGGTTTCATCTTACTCACGGCTTTTGGAGCGCGTTTCAGTCTATCGGATTAAACAACAACAAATGGATTCCTCGCTTACAATTTTTGGCGAAAGTTTATGCAACCGTTATAGCTATTGGATTTACAATTATTCCTTTATTCTTTGTTTTCGGATTAGATAAATAAAACATATTAGTTATTTTAATAAAAAGGCGGCAATGAATAATTCCGTCTTTTCTTATAGATAAAACACGACAAAATGGACGAGCAAAAATCTTTTAAAACAGGATTGGTATTAAGCGGTGGCGGCGCTTGGGGCTACGCGCATCTTGGCTTGCTGCAAGCAATGGAAGAATATAAAATTGTTCCGGATATTATTTCGGGAACCAGCATGGGCGCGCTAATCGGAGCTTTATATGCTGATGGATATTCGGCGCAAGAAATTATTGAGATTGCCGAAAGCATCAATTTTCTTCATTTTGCAGGAATTTATTTGCCGACACGCGGATTATTGGAAATGAAGTGGCCCGAAAAATTATTGACTACCGTTTTGCGCGTAGATACTTTCGAAAAATTGAGAACACCATTAGTTGTTACCGCCGTAAATTTATCAAAAGGCGAAGTGGTGCATTTTCGTTCGGGAACAATAATCGACAAAATAATTGCTTCGGCAAGTGTTCCCATTTTATTTAAACCGGTAGTCATTGACGGCGATGATTATGTGGACGGCGGTTTGCTCGACAACTTTCCGGTAGCTACAATTCGCGATGAATGTGAAAAAATAATCGGGATGAATGTGCAGCCAAAATCCAAACACGTAAAAACAAAAAATCTTATCCAAATTGCCGAACAATCGTTTTTTCTTTCGCTACGCACACAAGGGACATCGAAAGCCGAGTTGTGCGATGTGTATATGGAACCGAAAGAAATTAACGCCACAATGTTTAATGTGGTAAGCGCAAAAAAAATTGCTGTTTACGGCTACGATGTTGCCCGTAGAGCGTTAGATGGGTTTTTGTTATCCTAATTTTAAACCCAAAACAAATCGCGAATAATGCTGTCCGACAAAAGAAATTGTCGCGGTGAAATATGCAATTGATAATCGGTTTTTATCAATTTTCCGGAACATAAATAAGGTTGCGCTTGTTGCAAACAATGTTCCGCAAAAGATTCTCCGAAAGTTGAATGAATGTGTTGTAAATTCCCGCCCTCCACTGTGCGCAACGACACCAATAAATATTCATTGAATCGCGTTTCCTTGCTTATTTTTTCCGATTCAAAAGTTGGTAAATTATTTTCGACTGCTTCTAAATAACGAATGTTGTTCGCTATATTATAGTGCCGATTTTCTCCATCAAACGAATGTGCCGAAGGTCCAATTCCAAGATACGAAAAGCCTTTCCAATAACCACTATTATGCTTCGCTCGAAAATTTTTCTGTGCAAAATTCGACACTTCGTAATGTTCATATCCTGCTTGTTCCAATCTATCGTGAAGATATAAAAATTGCGCCTCGCACATTTCTTCCGACGGCAACGACAATAAATTTTGAGCTTGCTGTTTTCCAAATATTGTATTCGGTTCTATCGTTAACAGATATGCCGAAATATGAGGAACACCAAGAGCCAATGCTTGTTCAACATCTCGCTGCCAATCGCTCATCGTTTGCTCCGGAAGTCCATACATCAAATCAATTGTGATATTGGTAAATCCTGCTGCTTGTGCTTTTTCAACGCTTTCTATTGCTTGCTTTGCCGAATGTCGACGACGTAAATTTTTCAACTGTTCGTCGCGAAACGATTGCACGCCGATACTTAATCTATCTACTCCTATTTCGCGCAATTGCGTAACATATTCCGAAGAAATATCATCGGGATTAACTTCTACCGTTAGTTCTAAAAAAGAATTTACGCCTAACAGTTTTTTCGCTTTCTCAATAAGCTGCGATAATTCGGAGGGCGTTAGTACAGAAGGCGTTCCACCACCAAAATATAAAGTATTTAATCCGGTCGTTTGTTGATTATAAGTAGGAATTCTAACTTCCATTTCGCGCAACAACGCACGAAACATTTGCTCCTTGCGCTGCAATGATACGCTAAAATAAAAATCGCAATAAGCACAAAGGTGCTTACAAAACGGAATATGTAGGTAAAGCATTATTTCAACAATACCTGCCCGCTACCAATAAGCGCGCCGCCCGAATAAATCTCAATCGTATATGCGCCTTTGGTAAATTCGTTTTCAGCATTGCCACCGTAGAAAATACACATTTCAACGTCATCGCCTTGATAGTCGATTTCACGAACAGCGGAATAAATTAATTGTCCTTCTTCAGATTCAAAAATATTGTTTTCCGATTGAGCCATCAAAATTCCATCCGGCCCTTTTACACGAATAAAGACATTGCGCAAACCACGTTCGGCAATAGAGTTTTCGATAAGTGTAAAACAAGTTCTCAACTTATCCGTACGGCTTGCACGCGTTACATCTTTTCCTTTTGCGTTGATTGGAACCACCGCAATATCACGAGCTTTCAACACAGAACCTTTTTCTACTTTCTGCGCCAAATCATCGGTTGTTTGTATTAATGTTTGATACTTTTGTTGCGATTGTTGTGCTTCGGTTTTAGCGGTACGAGTTTCTTCCGTCAATCGAATATTCAATGTGTTCAACGAATCAATTTGCACAATATAACTACGCATAATATCGCGCAATGTTCCCAATTCTTTTTCGTATTCACGGATTTTTACACGATTCGAAGCTTCTGTTTTTTTAAGCTTCTCAATCATCATATCCACTTTTTGCTTTTCCACATCGAGTTGAGCGTTGAGCGTGTCGTTATTGGTTTGCAAATCGTCGTATTGAATACGCAACACCAACAAATTGTTCATCAAACTGTCTTTCGCGGTAGTTACGGTTTCTATATTTTGTTGCAAATCGGGAACTTTTTTGAAAGAAATATAGAGTAACGCTCCGCCCAATATTACCACTAAAATTCCTAATACAATGGTAATAGTTTTTAACTTATTGTCCGGTTTTTTTGCCGGTTCCGGAATAAATTCAATGTCTGCCATGACTAAATTAATTTAAAATTTACTTGGTAAAGATACTTATTTTTTTGTTAACCGATAGAACAACTGCTCTATCGATGTATCGCCGATTGCTTGCGAAGAAGTGTCCGCAACTATTTCGCCTTTGTTAATAATAATAATTCGATTGCAAACCGCTTCGACTTCTTGTAAAATATGCGTTGAAAAAAAGACTATCCGCTCGCGACCTAATTCGGTAATCAGTTGTCGAATTTCAAGAATTTGATTGGGATCTAAACCGGTAGTCGGTTCATCTAAAATCAACACCGAAGGTTCGTGCAATAACGCTTGTGCCAAGCCAACCCGTTGACGATAACCTTTTGAAAGTTGTCCTATTTTTTTGTGTTGTTCCGCTGTAATTCCTGTTTGCTCTATCACTTCGTCGATTCGTTTACGAAGCTTATTTCCCAAGCCGTGCAAGTTGCCAATAAATTGCAAATATTCTTTCACAAATAGTTCGTTATACAACGGATTATTTTCGGGCAAATAACCAATTATGCGACGCACTTCCAACGATTGCTTAACGACATCAAAGTTGTTGATTTTTGCACTCCCAAAAGTGGGAGATAAATAGCCCGTGAGAATTTTCATCAGTGTTGATTTTCCCGCGCCGTTCGTGCCGAGTAAACCAACCACCTCTCCCGCTTGCACAGAAAAACTTATATTATTTAACGCTTTTTGCGTACCATAATTTTTTGAAATATTTTCGACAACTATCATCTTAATTTATCACATCTTTTTTTGCATCCAATTGCAATTTCTGTTGATAGGCTTGCGCTAATTCTTTATATCGAGAAATATAATTTTCTATTTCTTCTTGACTAAGCGACCAAGGTTGCTTGCCGTATTTTTTGGTAAAAGCGTCTGCCGTCCAAGCCCAAGCATAATCGGAATACGCGTTAAAAATCGTTTCAAAAGTTTGCTCAATTTTATTCAACGTAGTTATTTCTCCGTTTTCAACAGCTTGCAACAATTTTTCTACAACCGCCGCCGGAGCAAACATTCCTGCAATATCCAACCAATTGCCGCAACCATCGGAAGTGTTGGGTTGGAGTTCTTTTTTATTTTTTTCGATTTTTTTAACAAAATTTTCGAGCAAAAATAAATCTTCTGCAAAATCGTAATGCTCAATTCCTCGACGCTTAGAAGACTCGTCAACAAAAGCTTTTCCAAAAATTGTTTTAGAATTTCCTAATGCAATTTTTGCGCGTTGCATTTTTTCTACCAAAAAAGGATTCAACAAATCGAAATGAATTTTATCGATTTTTTCTCCTTTACGACCATCGCGTTCTTTCCACTTTTGCACATCGCGCCAAGTACCAATAGTGGCGAAATTAATTCCCGGTATCAATTGTGTTTTTTCATTTCTTTCAATCAAGTAAGAAAATGGGAAATCCAATGTGTCGGGGTGGTTGTAATGACGACCGGAAACAAGCGTGAAAGCACCAACCCGCGCCGGCAAAAACAAATAACTATCGCTTCCTAATTTTATTCCTCGTTCCGTAATTCCATAATGTATCGGTCCTGTGCGATAAGCGTGATTGCTTTGATTGCTGCCGCTTCCCACGTTTGCAAACGAAAACATTCCGGCAATCAACAAGGAAGATTTATGATGAGTGACCGTATATGGTCCCGCAAATACCGAACAAACTTCACTGTAAAAGCCTTGGCAATTGGCAAAAAAAGCAGAGTGTTCCGCCGAAAATTGTTTATCGAATAAACCTCCTTGACCGACAAAACAATTCGACAATAACACGCCATTATTCAAAGAAGTGCCTGATTGTATAATAAAATTAGCGCAACTACAACTGTTTCCAATATACACAGGCGCTTCGAAAGAGCTGCAAATACTACCGTTTACAAGATTCATCGCGTTTTCGAGACGCGCTTTTTCTCCCACAAAAACATTTCGAATAGTTCGGCAACCGCTAATAACAGCACCGGTTTTTATAGTTCCTTTCGTGCTTTTTAATTTGTCGGAATACGACACAATCATTTTTTCTAATGTAGAAACAAGCGTTGTTTTCTCTCGAAAAGAAACCAATAAGTACGCTAGTTGTGCCGATAGTTCATTATAAATCGGAATNCGATGCGTGCCGCTTTCGCTAATAACATTCATCCATTCACCATTCCCAAANGAGCTTGTACCAACGGTTTCTACAACACCAACATCTTGGATGACAACTTCGTTTTCAATTGTATAATTCGAAATATATTGTCCGACATTGCGAATAAAAACATTATCGCCAATGGTACAATTATGCAACCATGCGTTAAAAATTCCGCTCTGAACAGACAATTCATCGTTTATCGCGAGTTTTTTTTCAAAAACGCCAAGCCGATTGTGTCCGGTAAATTTCACATAATGCAAACAAGAACAAGAGAAAACACTTGCAACCTCTACCTGTTCCCAATTATCAGACAAACATCCTTGTTGTTCAAGTTGCTTTATTTCATCTGCGGAAAGTTTGCGGTAATTCATTTATAAATAATATTTTTACAAATATACGCAAAAAAATTCAGCAAATTCATTATCTTTGTTTGTTAAAATACATTTAAAATTAAACTGTTCAAAACAAATACAACTATGAAATATTTTAAACTTTTGGTTATTCTTTTGGTCGGCGGCGTTGGTTTAAGTTCCTGTGTTTCGAGCAAACAACATCAAGCATTGGAAACAGATTACAATCGAGTATTGAACGACCGCAACGCGATTAACACACGAATGAATCAATTGGCAAATGAAAACGCGACCATGAAACGCCAATTGGTCGAATTACAAAACACCGCAAAAGATTTGGAAGCGGTGAAATCCGAACGAAATGTGTTGCAAAAACAAATAGCCGATTTGCAAGAAACCATGGAGCGTTACCGCAAAGACCGCGACCGTGAAACCGGCAACATGAGCGCTCAAATGAAACGTGACCGCGATGAATTAATTCGTAAAGAAGATGAGTTATCGTCTAAACTTCGGCAAATGGCGCAGATGCAAGAAGAAATGGATGTGCGAAATAAACGCCTAATGGAATTGGAAAATATTTTGGCGAAACAAGAAGAAATGGTTAACGCTTTACGCCGCAAAGTGTCCGACGCATTGTTTGGTTTTGAAGGAAAAGGTCTTACCGTACACACCAAGAACGGAAAAGTATATGTATCAATGGAAGACAAGTTGTTGTTCAAATCGGGCAGCTACAATATAGAACCAAAAGGCGTTGAAGCCATTACTCAGTTGTCGAAAGTGTTGGCGCAAAACGATGATATCAATGTTATGATTGAAGGACACACCGATGATGTAGTCTATCGTGGAAGCGGCGAATTGAAAGACAATTGGGATTTGAGTGTAAAACGCGCCACAACGGTTATTCGCGCTTTGTTAAACAATTCCGGCATTGATCCTGTTCGTATCACCGCCGCAGGACGCAGCGAATATGTACCTTTGGATAACGCGAAAACTTCCGATGCGCGACAAAAAAATCGCCGTATCGAAATTATTTTAACCCCGAAATTGGATAAATTATTTGAAATTTTAGATAATTAAACTTATTGTATTAGCGCGTTTACAAGATGGATGCTCCCTTTGTTTTTTTACACGAAGTCGGCAACGATAATTTTGTCGGACGTTCCGAAGAATTGTTGTGGTTAACTTCAAATTTATGCAACAAACAACACTCCATGTTAATTGCGCCGTCCGGTTACGGAAAAAAATCGTTAGTGCGAAACGCGATTACACAAGCGCAAAAACAAACAGATTTTTCGGTTTGTATTTGTAATTTATTCAACATTCGCGACGAGCTTGCTTTCTGTTCGCATTTGGTCACGGAACTTTTCAAAGCCACTTGCACCACGACTGATGAATGGATAATTTTGGCAGAACAATTATTGCCGCTTTCGCAACCAAAAATCGAAATTGATAAACGCCATAATCGTGTACAAATTATTTTCGACAAACAACGTATTCTGGAACATATCGGCGAAGTAATTCAATTGGCGGAACGAATTGCGCTTCAACAAAACAAAGCGATTGTAATTTGGATAAACGAGTTTCAACAAATTGCCGATTTCGAAAATTCCGAAACTTTGCAAAAACGCTTGTTGGCACAGTGGAGACAGCAAACAATGGTTACTTATTTATTGTGCGGAAGTAAGGTAAATGCTATGCACAACTTGTTTGCCGAAAAACAAATTCTGCATAAATTTTGCGAATTAATCGACATAGAACCTATCGAAAAAAAAATATTTATTGATTATATCGTAAAATCGTTTATGCGCAACGGACGCACCATTCCGAGAGAGGTTGCCGAAACTATTTGTCAATATACAGATTGTTATCCGCGCTATACGCAATGGTTAGCGTTTTTATGTTGGAAAAAAACAATTGGGTTTTCCAATGAAAAAATAGTGGATGCCGCGTTGAACGACCTCCTATCTCTAAACGAGCAACTGTTTTATACATGGATAAATAATTTGCCGGTTTCTCAAATAAATTATTTAGAAGCGGTAATCAACGATGTCGATCGTTTTAGTTCGGCTGAAACTATTGCTACTTATCAACTTCATTCGTCGGCAAATATTTTGCGCGTGCGAGAGGCTTTAGAAAAAAAAGAAATTCTTCGTTTCATTCGCCGAAAACCTCATTTCATTGATCCTGTTTTTGAATATTGGTTGCGGCATAAGTATTTCACCGCAAAAAAATAAAATCCTTATAAGTTTCTTTTTAGAACGATTATTCTACTTATTTTTTCGTATATTTGCGCACAAACTACTACAGTTATGGCAAAATATCAGCGCATTCTTCTGAAATTAAGTGGCGAAAGCCTCATGGGAAACGACAATTACGGAATTAATACCGAATCGCTTTTGCGTTATGCACACGAAATAAAAACCGTTGCAGACAAAGACATTCAAGTGGGTGTTGTAATTGGAGGAGGAAATATTTTTCGCGGATTAAAAGGAAGTCAAGAAGGTTTTGACCGAGTGAGCGGCGACCAAATGGGAATGTTGGCAACCGTTATCAATAGCTTGGCGCTACAAAGCGCGCTACAAAGTCTCGGAGTTAAAGCGGTGGTGCTTACTGCTGTTTGCATGGAACCAATCGGCGAACATTACAGCAAAAATAAAGCTATCGCATATTTACAAAATAATACAGTCGTAATAATGGCGGGCGGAACAGGTAATCCGTTTTTTACCACCGATTCCGGAGCCGCGCTTCGCGGCGTAGAAATTGAAGCCGACATTTTACTCAAAGGAACTCGTGTTGACGGCGTATATACCGCCGATCCGGAAAAAGATCCGACAGCGGTAAAATACACGATTTTAGCTTTCGATGAAGCGTATAAAAATAATTTGCGGATAATGGATCTCACCGCTTTCACCTTTGCAACGAAAATAATTTGCCGATAATTGTATTTGATATGAATACGGAAGGCAATCTTTTGCGCGTTGTAAAAGGCGAGTGTATCGGCACGCTAATACAATAATTGTTGATGGCGTAAAATCATTTTTCAATTGTAACTAATAATCTTAAAATAAAATTTGATATGGACATAGCACTAGCTAAAGAAGTAGTAAATGCTGCTAAAGAAAAAATGCAAAAATCAGTTGATCACTTAGAAAATGAATTGATTGCAATACGCGCGGGAAAAGCCAATCCTGCAATTTTAAATCCTGTAATGGTAGATTATTACGGAACACCAACACCATTGTCGCAAATAGCAAGTATCACCACACCGGATGCTCGCACCATGCTTATTCAGCCTTGGGAAAAATCGATGATTCCTCCTATTGAAAAAGCAATTCTTGTTGCAAACCTTGGTTTTACGCCGCAAAATAACGGCGAACATATACGCATTAATATTCCGATATTGACCGAAGAACGCCGTAAAGACTTAGTAAAACAAACAAAAAACGAATGTGAAAATGCGCGTATTAGTCTTCGAAACACTCGTCGCGATGCGGTAGAACAAGTGAAAAAGCTACAAAAAGAAGGGCTTCCCGAAGATGTAGAAAAAGATACCGAAGCTGAAATTCAAAAACAAACCGACGCGTTCAGCAAAAAAATCGACGAAATATTTCTTAAAAAAGAAAAAGACATAATGACTGTGTAATCGTATGAATTACGCAGCTTTCAACTCTATGAAAAAATAGTAAATTTATAAATTTGTGAAAACCTTTTTGATTTTCATATTTTTTCTTTTGCTTGCCATTACAGCAAGAGCTCAATATTATAATATTGGTTCGGAATCGGCAACTATAAAATGGCGGCAAATTAAAACCGACAAATTTACTATCATTTATCCGCAAGAAATTGATTCGATAGCGCAACGTTATGCATGGTTGTTTGAACAGTCGTACGAAAGTGTTGCCGCGCCTTTGCGTGCCAACTTATCAAAAACACCGATTGTGTTACACCCTTACAATGTAAACAGTAACGGCTTGGTTGTTTGGGCTCCGCGGCGGATGGAATTAATGACAATTCCTCCGACAAATTCTACTACGCAAATGTGGGACAAGCAACTTGTTTTACACGAAACGCGACATGTTGCACAAATGAATAAAATGGGAGAAGGTTTTTTCAAATATCTTCATTATTTTCTTGGTGAACAATCGGAAAGTATTGCCGCCGGATTTTATTTGTACGCTTGGTTTTTAGAAGGCGATGCCACCGTGTCGGAAACAGCGGCTTCTAATTTCGGACGAGGAAGACAACCGGAGTTTTTGATGCCGATAAAAGCTTTTTTACTGAATAATTATAATTTTTCTTGGGATACTTGGCTAAATGAATCTTATCGATATAATATTCCAAACCAATATCAATTGGGTTATTTATTGTCGTCGTATGCATACAAAGAAGGCGGAAGCGAAATTTTCGGACGCATGTTGGAATACACAACTCACAACCCTTTGAAGATTCCGCCGCCTTCGCACGGATTAAAAAAATTCGGCGGTTTCGACAGCAACGAATTATACGAACAAGCATTTGCTTACATGAAAGAGCAATGGTCGCGCGAAGATTCCGCAAAAACAATTTCTTCGGACTTACAACAATTATCTTTCCCCGAAAAAGAACACTATCGTTCTTATCGCTCGGTGGTGGCGGTTGACTCGCAAACAGTAATTGCATTACGCTCCGATTTCGACAAAGCGCGTCGTTTGGTTTCTGTGGATAAAAGCGGCAATGAAACTTTGTTGAAATATGTCGGACAAATTAACAGCACAATAAAACGACAAAATAATTTTTTATATTGGACAACAACTGTTCCTCATACTCGGTGGGAACAAGTTTCTTATTCCATTATACAACGCTACGATTTAACAACACAAAACATACAAAATAAAACTTCTTGCACTCGTTATTTTGCACCGGCTCCTTCGCCCGACAATCGTTGGGTTGCAGTTGTTGAGAACACTCCCGACGGCGAAAATTTTTTAGTGTTGTTGGATGCACAAAATTATAACCCTCAACAACGTATTGCTTCTCCGCACGGCTCGGTATTGAAGGAAATAACATGGGAAGAAAACAGCGAAAGAATTTGGTGTTCTGCAGTTTCCGACAATGGAATGGCAATTGTAGAATACAATCTTTCCACCCAAAAATGGTCGACACTATTACCTTCCGGAAAATCGGGAATCAACCGTCTGACAACGTATCGAGATTATATTATTTTTGAAAGCGGATACGATGGAACAAATAATATTTACGCGCTAAATATTGTTTCGCAAAAA
>JGI994J12354_10004889_pt1 | contig 11822 bp, 8 predicted proteins | sample IntmicLarv3ML3BL_FD_12354 | JGI IMG/M metagenome (IMG submission 12354) | reverse complement strand
GGCAACACAAGAAACCCAGCCACAAGTTCAAACAGAGGCTGGACCCGCACAAGAAGAAACAGCAACAAACACGGAACAAAGCCAAGCAGAAAGTGCTGCGACACAAAATGTAGAAGCGCAGATTAGCGAAGATACAGCAGCTAAGACAATCTTGGAAAGAGTGCCAGGTGCGACAGAGTCAGAGTTGTGGATTAGAACTGACACAGAAGATGGTCGCTTGGTATATGAAGGCAAAGTGATTTATGATAACAAAGAATATGAATTCGAGATGGACGCCAACGATGGAGAGATGATTGCGTGGGATGAAGAAAGAGCAGAAGCAGACGATGTGCCAAACTGGCCAAACTTTGCAGAATCACAGAATAATCAATAGAATAATATTAATTAAGAAGAAGTGCTGTATTTGCTCGCTGGCAAATACAGCACTTTTTTTGTCGTGTAGTATCACGAACAACAGGAAACACAAGTTGAATTATAAACAAACTATAAACTTAGTTAAAACTAAACTATAAGTTAAAAAAATGGAGAAAAAAGTAGACATTTTTCTCCACCCTATGTTATAATGTAAAACATAGAGAAACGGCGTTTTTCCGTTGCTCTTTTACTTAAAAACCAATGGAGAAAAAAGCCTGACTTTTTCTCCACCCTTATGAGTAACTATAAACGGAAATAAAGGCGAATGAAAGCGGGGATGGTAGATGAAAAGTGAAATAGGCGCTAATATCGTTAAGTTCCGTAAAATAAACGGAATATCACAAAAATATCTGGCGGAAAAGCTAAATCTTAGCGTACAAGGATTATTTAAAATCGAAAAAGGATTAGTAAGCCCAAGGGCAGAGGTGCTTGAAAAAGCAGTCATGATTCTTTGTATTACCCCGAATCAACTTTTTGGATTCGAGCAGATAACTGAAGAGAATAGTAATATCCTAGAGAGATTACAAAAGACAACATAAAGAACAAGTATTGTTCATAACAAACGGTTAAAAAATTTTAACATAAATGAAAGAAGCAGATGCCAACGCAAAGAGTTAGGTATTTGTAATTAAGAAAAGGAGAAATTGATATGAAAATGACTAAAAGAATCGCAACGTGGCTATTAGTGATAAGTGTACTTATGACTATGGTATTCCCAACGATGGCGATAGGAGCTAATGACGATGTAGTGTCTGAGACAGAATTGACTAACACTGATGAAGACGAAGAGACACAAGAAGGCGTCGTTGAAGACGAGGCAGAAGAAATACAAGAAGAATCAACAGTGGTTGACACAGAAGAAACAGCAGTGCCAGAAGTAGCAGAGACGCCAGAGGAGGCATTAGAAGAAGTGCAACAACTTCCAGCTAGAGCACCTAGAAGTGGTGGAACAGATAGAACGAGTACTCCAGGAGTATTCTTTGATGTTGAGTATCTCAAAATCGGACCTCATGAAATTATTGTAGATGGGGTAGATGTGCAAGATGAAACGCTAGTTGATAGCGATGGAGTATTGCCTATGCAAAAAGGCAATGTAAACTTTGAGCTTGAAGCAAAATGGGGAGCAACAAGCACAGCAGGATGGTCAGCAGGTGATTATTTAATCTTCCCTTTACCGCTTGGTGAATATGTAGCATATATTGGCGGAACAGGAAACTTAAATGATGGATATGGGACATGGGAAGTTTCTGCAGAAGATAAAACAGTTAAGTTTGTATTAAGTGACGTGGCTATTGACGGTGGTTCGAATCTGCAAGATGGAATGTTTAAGACTAAAGCGCAGATGAACGTTAATAAAACATTTGACGAAGAAGGTACACTACATGTTGACGGTATTGATATTGACTTCAAAATCAATCCCGAATGGAACAATATCGGAACAGGATTCTCACCTAACAAAGATATGACCAAAGGGGTGTGGATGTATAACGGAAACACTGTGGGACAATACTATTTCTATGTAAACTCCACAAGTTATGCAGAATGGTTTAAGGAAAAAGTAAAAGATGATAACTACGTTGGCGATGTTAAGAATAATGTCGTGATTATTGACCACTTGCCAGAGGGAGTATCATTGACCGATGGTGGTGTATTTGGTCTAGAAATATGTCTAAGAGGACCAACCGTGAATAGTGATGGAGAAGTTGTTCAAGGAGCTGGAGAAGGACATCGAGTAAAGTTAAGAAATAACCGAATCACACCAACAGAAGGAGAAGCTTATCAAGCTTTTTACGATAGAGTAATGGCTGCGGAAGTTCCAAGTATCGGTATTTATAATGAAAGAACTATTATTTTAAACTTGGGAAATCTTCCATCAGAAGATACATTCCTTGAACTTTACAATAAATACGGCAAGCAATATTCGGATATTGACAAAACCAAAGAATATACTTCTATNGAAGAATATCTAAAAGAAAATTTAGCAGCTACAAGTTATGAAAGTCTACCAAATCTGACAGGTGAAGAGAGGGCAGAAAACTGGCTTAATTTAGCGGGCAACGTATTTACTGATGATATGAAAGTTATGGATTATTTGTTTACCATTAATGTAACACCTGACTGGCGTGCTACGGACTTAGACAACTCAGAGAAAGAAGTTGAAAACACAGCAACTATGACATATAACGGAAGTGAGATGAAAGAATCCTCGGTTACAACAAGCTTCCATAGAACAGTTGCCAGCATCCAAGTAAGTCCTGGCGAATTATATATCTTAAAAGCGGATTCAGAGTCACAAGACCCTATTGCGGGAGTAAAGTTAAAACTTCAAGAATACAAAGGGGACAAAACNACTCTTGATGAAGTCCAAAAAGATACGACCCCAGGAGTATGGGTAGATGTTAGCAGTGCAGAGATGACTACAGATGCTAGCGGAGTNGTTCGTTGGCAAGGACTCAATGATAGATTCTATAAAATCTCAGAAATACAGGCAGCAGCAGGCTATGATATCGGAACGTTTGAATTGTTTTCGGTAGGAGCAACTGTGAATTACGAGAATGGAATTTTTGAAATGCCTCAAAATACAGGTTTAAAACTTGTTGCTGAAAATACAAAAAAAGAAGATCCACCTTCTAATGAAACTGTTTTCTTTAGAGCAACAAAAACAGTAGAACAAGAAGATGTAATTCCAGCAGAGGGCAAGACTTTTGAATTTGAAATTCAAGATATTACAACAAACACGGCAGTAGCTAAGGGAATACTCACGGTAAATGAAGCTGATAGAGGAACAGAAGTGCCAATTATATTTACAAAGATGGATGGTACACCAATTAGTATGGCAGAATGGGCAACAATTTTGCCGCATGATGATTCCTTTAAACTTGTTGAAACAGAAAAAGGCGAGTATGATGTAACTTATAGTGGTGGTACAGGAGCAGAGGGCAACGAATTTACAATAGACCACGGGGGACTAATTACAATTAAGGCAGTAAATACAAAAGTGGTAAGTCCAACACCAACGCCAGAAGCGACGCCAACACCAACACCAACGCCAGAAGCGACGCCAACACCAACACCAACACCAGAGGCGACGCCAACACCAGTGGCTCCAACACCAACACCGACGACGCCACCGACGGTAACACCAGGCGATGACAACGAGGCAACACCAACGCCAACACCAGGTGATGATAAAGGTACAACACCGACGCCAACACCAGGTGATGATAAAGGTACAACACCGACGCCAACACCAGGTGATGATAAAGGAACAACGCCAACACCAACACCAAAAGATGGAGGTACTACAACGAAGACAACATCAGGTGGTAGTGGCGGTGGAACAGTAAACAGTCCAACATACACTGGAGCTAAAGGAACAAGCGGAAATGTAAGGACAGGCGATACAAACACAGTAGCACTTTTTGTCGGAGCAATAATTATATCAGCAGGAATGATTGTCTTGCTTACAAAGAAAAGAAAAACCGACAGATAATTTAGATAGCAATTAGAAGCGCAAAAGGGTTGTCAGAACTTGACAACTCTTTTGGTGTATGTCAAACTATATTAGTTAAAGATAAACTGTTTATGAAGAGGTAGAGATTAATGATAGCAGCACATAATGTAACACTTAGACTTGGAAAGAAAGCACTGTTTGAAGATGTTAATATAAAGTTCACAGAAGGAAACTGTTATGGACTTATCGGTGCCAATGGGGCGGGTAAATCAACATTCCTCAAAATTTTATCAGGGCAGCTTGAGACGACCAGTGGTGACATTACAATCACCCCCGGAGAGCGTCTTTCGTTTTTGCAACAAGACCATTTTAAATATGACGAATATCCGGTTATGGACACCGTGATTATGGGTAATGCACGTCTTTATGAAATAATGAAAGAAAAAGACGCAATATATATGAAGGAAGACTTTAGTGATGCGGACGGTATTAAAGCCAGCGAGCTAGAAGGCGAATTCGCCGAGATGAACGGATGGGAAGCAGAATCAGACGCAGCACAACTATTAAACGGGTTGGGCATCGAGACAGAACTTCACTATGCCATTATGGGAGATTTGAACGGTAGCGAAAAGGTTAAGATTCTTTTAGCGCAAGCGTTATTTGGTAATCCTGACATTCTACTTTTGGATGAGCCTACCAACCATTTGGATTTAGATGCAATCGCATGGTTAGAAGAATTCTTGATTAACTTTGACAACACGGTTATCGTAGTTTCGCATGATAGATATTTTCTAAATAAAGTATGTACGCATACAGCCGATATCGATTATGGCAAAATCCAACTATACGCTGGTAATTATGATTTCTGGTTTGAATCTAGCCAGCTATTAGTTAAGCAGATGAAAGAGGCCAACAAGAAGAAAGAAGAAAAGATTAAAGAACTACAAGACTTTATTTCTCGCTTCAGTGCCAATGCGTCAAAGTCAAAGCAGGCAACTTCAAGGAAAAAGGCTTTAGAGAAAATCGAACTAGACGATATGCGACCATCAAGCCGTAAGTACCCTTACATAGATTTCCGTCCAGAGCGTGAGATTGGCAATGAAGTACTACAAGTCGAAGGTCTAAGTAAGTCGATTGATGGTGAGAAGATATTAGACAATCTAACATTTACCATCGGTCGTGAAGACAAGGTTGCCCTTGTAGGTGGGAACGAACTTGCCAAGACGACATTGTTCAAGATTCTAACGGGTGAGATGGAGCCAGATGCGGGAACATACAAATGGGGGATAACGACTACTCAAGCATACTTCCCAAAAGATAGTACTAAAGAGTTTGACAATGACTTAGTTATTGCTGACTGGCTAACACAGTATTCAGAGATTAAGGATGCCACGTATGTGCGCGGGTTCTTAGGCAGAATGCTTTTCGCTGGCGAAGACGGTGTCAAAAAGGTTCGTATCTTATCAGGAGGCGAAAAGGTTCGCTGTTTACTATCAAAGATGATGATTTCAGGTTCCAATGTTCTGATACTAGATGAGCCAACTAACCACCTTGACATGGAAGCAATCACAGCCCTTAACAACGGTCTGATAAAGTTCCCAGGAGTAATCCTATTTGCGTCACATGACCACCAATTTGTTGAAACAACAGCTAACCGAATTATGGAAATAGTTCCAGGCGGAATGTTGATTGATAAAGTTACTACATATGATGAGTATCTCGAAAGTGATGAAATGGCGCGTAAACGTCAAGTTTATACAATGAACGAAGAGGACAACTAAGGAAACTTTGAAAGGTTTTGGAATTGTGAAAGCATAAAGTAAGTAACAATCCGTAGTTATCTATTGCTAAGGAGGAGCGAGGGCATGAATAATCCAGTATTGGTGATTATGGCGGCAGGTATGGGCAGTCGCTACGGTGGCTTAAAGCAAATCGACCCGATTGACAAGCAAGGCGACATTATNATGGACTTTTCCATCTATGATGCTATCAAAGCAGGATTTAAGAAAGTAGTATTTATCATTAAGAAAGAAAATGAAGAGGATTTTAAAGCAGCAGTAGGTAATCGCATAGCTGACCAGATAGAGGTTTCATATGCGTACCAAGAACTTACTAATGTGCCAGAGGATTTTATTATCCCTAAGGAGCGAGTTAAGCCGTGGGGAACAGGGCATGCAGTATTGTGTGCTTGTAAGGAAGTCGAAGGGCCATTTGCCGTTATCAACGCCGATGACTACTATGGTAGCAAGGCTTTTGAGTTGGTTTATCAGTACTTAACAACTCATCGCGACGACGAGCAGTACCGTTATGCAATGGTAGGGTACCGCCTTGACAATACGTTGACAGAGAACGGTTATGTAGCAAGAGGCGTATGTCAAACCAATGCTAATGGCTATCTAACAGAGATAGTTGAACGGACTAGAATCGAGAAACGCGATGGTAAAGCAGCTTATACAAATGATGACGGAAAAAGCTGGACAATGTTGCCTAGCGATACACCAGTATCGATGAATATGTGGGGATTTAGCGAGAGTTTCTTCATTGAACTAAGAAGAAGGTTCCCCAAATTCTTGCAAAAAACATTGCAAGACAACCCCGAAAAGGCAGAATACTTCTTGCCATCAGTGGTAGCCGAATTATTGGCCGAAGATGCTGCGACAGTTGAAGTGCTAAGGACTCCAGATAAGTGGTATGGTGTTACTTACAAAGAGGACAAACCAGTAGTCGAAGCAGCTATCCAGAAGATGAAAGAAGAAGGAAAGTACCCCGACAATTTGTGGACAAGGAGGAATGCAATATGAGTTTCTTAGATTTAGCAAAGAAGAGATACAGTACAAGAGCCTACACAGATAGGGCAGTGGAGCAAGAAAAGTTGGACATTATCTTAGAGGCAGGTAGAATAGCACCGACAGCTCGCAACATCCAACCGCAACGAATCATCGTAGTGCAAAGTGAGCAAGGATTAGCAAAAGTTCAAAAGGCGGCAGAAATATATCATGCACCGATGGCATTGATTGTATGCACGGACACAGATGAAGTATGGGTACGTCCAGATGATGACAAAAAGGTGACAGATATTGACGCTAGTATTATTACCGATCACATGATGTTAGCAGCAACGGATTTAGACCTTCAAAGCGTGTGGATTTGCCGTTTCAATGAAGCGGTTATCAGAGAAGAATTCGATTTACCAGACAATATTACGCCAGTAAATATTTTGGCGATTGGCTATCGCAATGAAGAAAAATGGCAAGCGAAATCACCAGAGCGTCACGACAAAGAGCGCAAAGCTTTAAGCGAAACAGTTTTTTATGAAAAATTATAAATGAGTTTACTATAAAAGGAGACTTCCCACGCGGAAGTCTCCTTTTGGTTAGTATGACGAAAGATTTGTTGAAAGATTGGGTGTTATGTCATTGTGCTATGATGAAGAAATTTGCTATCATGCTTTTAAGTACAAAAAAGACGAAGGAGAGTACAAATGGCAAATATTAAGTTAGAGAACATCAACAAAGTTTATCCTAATGGATTTCATGCAGTAAAAGATTTTAATCTTGAGATTGAAGATAAAGAATTTATTATTTTCGTAGGACCATCAGGTTGTGGTAAGTCAACAACTCTTAGAATGGTAGCGGGACTAGAAGATATCAGCAGTGGCGAACTCAAAATTGACGATAAGTTGATGAACGATGTAGAACCAAAAGACCGTGACATCGCAATGGTTTTTCAAAACTACGCGCTATATCCTCACATGACAGTATACGATAACATGGCATTTGGCTTAAAGCTTCGTAAGACTCCAAAAGCTGAGATTGAACAAAAGGTACGTGATGCAGCTAAGATTTTGGACCTGGAATCACTTCTTGACCGTAAGCCAAAAGCACTATCAGGTGGACAAAGACAACGTGTGGCAATGGGGCGTGCGATAGTTCGTCACCCTAAAGTATTCTTAATGGATGAGCCATTATCAAATCTTGACGCTAAGCTACGTGTGCAGATGCGTATCGAGATATCAAAGTTACACCAACGCCTAGATGCGACAATCATCTACGTAACACATGACCAAACAGAGGCGATGACGCTAGGAACTAGAATCGTTGTTATGAAGGACGGAGTTGTGCAGCAAGTAGATACGCCACAGAACTTGTATAATAAGCCAGGAAATCTATTTGTAGCAGGATTTATCGGTTCACCACAGATGAACTTCGTAGATGTCGAATTAAAAAAAGATGGCGAAGGGTTAAATGCCATCGTTGGTGATGCGACACTTACAGTACCAGTTGCAAAAGCAAAAGCTTTGCTGGCAGCAGGATATGATGGCAAAACAGTAGTAATGGGAATTCGCCCAGAGCATCTCCACGATTCACAGATGTCTGTTGCGATGGCAAATCCTAATATAATCGACTCAGTAGTACGTGTTTATGAGCTTTTAGGAGCAGAAGTTTACTTGTACTTTGATTATGCAGGTGTTCAGATGACAGCTAGAGTAGACCCTAGAACAACGGCTAAGACTGGCGATGATGTGCGATTCGCCCTAGATATGGAAAAGACACATTTCTTCGATAAAGAGAGTGGGTTGACGATTGCGAACTAATTAGATATGATGGCTGTAGGAGAGATATCTCTTACAGCCATAATTTATGTAGAAGTTAGTAGGAGTGACCGATGAAACAGGACGATAAAAGGCAGAAACTGCTTAAAGAATTACAACAAAATACAGGAATTGAATTTGCTATCATCAACGAAGAGACTAGCGATGAAGAAGAGACTTTGGCGAAATTAGAGCGATTGGTCAAATCATATAAAGTAAGTGACCGTCGCGAATACTTCTTAGAACGAGTGTTAAAAGGTGAACTATCGCCAAGCCAGTTGATGCAAGGGGCAAGGAAATTCCATATCGATAAAGACGTGAAATTTGCCCTCTATTACATAGAGGTGAAAGAACAAAGTGGTGCCGATGTTCAAGAAATTTTAGAGACGTTGTTTTCACAGCAGTCGCTATTTTTAGTGGTGCCAATGGATGTAGAACATTTCGTTGTTCTTAAAAGCACCAGACAAAACGAACGACAAGAGGAATTTGGCGAAGAAGCCCAGATGATGCTAGATGTACTAAATACTGAAGCGATGATGGATGCAAGGGTTGCTTGTGGAACTCAAAGGGATTCACTTATGGAACTATCTAAAAGGTATCAGGAAGCACTTTTAGCGATGAAGATTGGCAAGATTTTCTACATGCAAGATTATATCTTTGACTATAGTAAGTTAGGTATCGGCAGACTAATCTACGAATTACCGATAGATGCTTGCAAGGCATACGTAAAGGAAGTGTTTGGTAAGAGACAGCCTCAAGAACTAGATGAAGAAATGGTGATAACTATTAAGGCGTTTTTTGATAATGGCTTAAACATCGCCGAGACAGCAAGACAATTATATCTTCACCGTAACACCTTGGTGTATAGATTAGAGAAGATTGAAAAAGCCGTAGGGCTTGATATCCGTAACTTTGATAATGCCTTGACCTACAAGGTAGTTGCGATGATTATGGAATATATGAGACATCAAGAAAATGATAAAGAAAAGTAAACACAAAAAAGTGCCTGGGCGACCAGGCACTTTTTATATTTAGGAATCAACAGGTGGTTCGTATTTGGCAAAGACACGTCTAAAGATAACAGAGTGTAAAAGAGCTATTGCCGAAAAACCAAATATAATCCACATTAAGATACTATATTGTAGCGGAATAACGAAAAATGAAAGAACAATAACACTGGCCGTTATGATTAACATTAAGATAGTGTACTGCAACGAAGCAACGGCGATGATGAAGGAATTCTTGAAACTATTCCGCAAAGTGTTTTCAAATCTTGCGATGTAAGGGAAGAGATACAAAAGCAGAACAATGCACACGAGCAACATAAAGAAGAATAAAACTGTCATGATGGTGCGGATGCTTCCGGCAAAGGTGTTAGCTATTTGTAAATCAATATATAGCATAAAAAATGCGGCCAATAAAATTAGCCATGAAATAAAACTTATCTTGAAGTTGTCTTTGAACGCTTTGAAGTAACCTTTGAAGATATAAGACTCTTCGTTTTTGACCATTTTAAGTGTCACAGAATATAACGCTACCAGCGCAGGACCAATGGTTACGATAGGTAGACAGGTTATAAGAAAGATAACATTTAGTATCGCCAAATCAGCTAGACGGGTTAGAAAAGACATTAAATCGCCGTCAACGCTAAACAATTTTTTCATACGATTTCTCCTCTTTATAGAGCATTTCCAGTCAGTTATAGTATACCATGTTTTTTTTAGGAAACAAGGTTTATATATTAGGCTATCAAATAGACAGAGGCATGGTTTGATGATATACTAATGCCAGAACGACTGTTATAGGTAGCAGTGAACAATATTTGAAATCTTAGGAGGGAATACAAAAAATGGCAAGAACGATGAAAACCATGGATGGTAATTATGCAGCTGCGCACGCTTCATATGCGTATTCAGATGTAGCGGCTATTTACCCAATCACCCCATCTTCTGTTATGGCGGAAGCGACAGACGAATGGGCAACTCAAGGAAGAAAAAATATCTTCGGACAAGAAGTACATATTACGGAAATGCAATCTGAAGCTGGTGCCGCAGGAGCTGTCCACGGCTCACTTGCAGCAGGAGCATTGACGACAACTTATACTGCATCCCAAGGATTGCTGTTGATGATTCCAAACTTATACAAGATAGCAGGAGAGCAACTTCCAGGTGTGTTTAACGTTTCAGCACGTGCAGTTGCAAGCCATGCATTATCGATTTTCGGAGACCACTCAGATGTATATGCATGCCGCCAAACTGGATGTGCGATGCTTTGCGAAGGTAGTGTCCAAGAAGTTATGGATTTAACACCAGTTGCACACTGTGCAGCGATAAAAGGTAAAGTTCCATTTATCAATTTCTTTGATGGATTTAGAACTTCTCATGAAGTGCAAAAGATAGAAGCATGGGATTACGAAGATTTAGCTGACATAGTAGACATGGATGCGATTGATGCGTTTAGAAGCAACGCTCTTAACCCAGAATTCCCACGTCACATGGGTTCAGCACAAAACCCAGACATCTTTTTCCAAGCAAGAGAAGCATGTAACCCATACTACGACGCATTACCATCAATCGTTCAAGATGCGATGGATAAAGTCAATGCGAAGATTGGTACAGATTACAAATTATTTAACTACTACGGAGCCGAAGATGCAGAGAATATCGTTATCGCAATGGGTTCTGTCTGTGATACGATTGAAGAAACTATTGATTATATGCTAAACCAAGGCGAAAAAGTTGGTGTTGTTAAAGTGCGTCTTTACAGACCATTTTCAGCAGAAGCATTAATCAATGCGATTCCAGATACAGTTAAACATATTTCGGTACTAGATAGAACAAAAGAAGCAGGAGCACTTGGCGAACCATTATACCTAGATGTTGTAGCTGCTCTAAAAGGAAGCAAATTTGACGCAGTACCAATATTTACAGGACGTTATGGTCTTGGTTCAAAAGACACAACACCTGTGCAAATAGTTGCGGCGCTTAAAAATACTACTAAAAAAGAATTCACTATTGGTATCAACGATGATGTAACTAATCTGTCACTAGAATTAGGTGCACCACTTGTTACTACACCAGAAGGAACAATCAACTGTAAGTTCTGGGGACTTGGTGCTGACGGTACAGTAGGCGCGAACAAGAACTCAATCAAGATTATTGGTGACAACACAGATATGTACGCTCAAGCTTACTTTGAATATGATTCAAAAAAATCAGGTGGTGTTACAATATCTCACCTTCGTTTTGGTGAAAAGCCAATCAAATCAACATACTTCATCAAAACGGCTAACTTTGTAGCATGTCACAACCCTTCTTATATGGATAAGTACAACATGGTTCAAGAAGTCGTAGACGGCGGAAC
>JGI994J12354_10004888_pt1 | contig 11824 bp, 2 predicted proteins | sample IntmicLarv3ML3BL_FD_12354 | JGI IMG/M metagenome (IMG submission 12354) | reverse complement strand
CTGTAGCTCCTTGGGCAACCACTTTCGCAGGATTATGTCGAGTTTCGTCACCTCTATCGGCTTGGGCAGAAAATCGTCCAAGCCCTCAGCCTTAAACATCTCGCGCATGCCGCCGAGCGCATTCGCCGTGAGCGCGATTATCGGCAAACGCTCGTTCTTGCCGCCGAGCGCACGGATGGCGACCGTCGCGTCAATGCCGTCCACCTCCGGCATCATGTGGTCCATAAATACAAGGTCGTACTCCTTTTCGCGCACCATCTCAACGGCTTGCGCTCCGCCGGAGGCTGTGTCGGTTTGCACTCTGTACGTTTTCAGCAGTCCCGCCGCTACCTTTAGGTTCACGGCGTTGTCGTCAACGAGCAATACGCGGGCGTTCGGCGCGATGATGCCGGCCGTCTGCATGGTACCGGGCGGACCGTCGTAGTCGTTGTAGTCGTCGTTTAGGATACCGGCAAGCTGTAGGCAATGAATCGGCATCGTGACGGAAACGACGTTGTTGCTGTAGTACGGACTGCCGTCGTCGTTGAGCACCGCAATCACGGCCTTCGGTTGTTTTTCTGCAACGACGTCCTGAATGTAGCCGACCGACAGCGACGAGACGAATACGTGGCTGTAGTTCCCCTCGTCTAACAGCGTGTGCATCTCCGAGCGGTTTGAGCACGCCTTGAAGTCGCACCCGAGCGAGCTCAGCGCCTGCGTGAGCGAATTGAGGTACACGGCGCGGCTCTCGTAAATCAGCGCGGAGGTTCGTCCGGGATTTCTCAGCGCGGCAACGGGCTTGCGGTTTGCCATGGGTTGGTCTATGACCACGGTGAACGTCGAACCGCTACCGTAGACACTTTCGAGCGAAATCGTGCCGCCCATCATCTCTACGAGTTCCTTGGAAATAGGCAGTCCGAGCCCCGTACCCTCTACATTGCGGTTGCGTTTTGTATCAACCTGTTGGAACAGCACAAAGAGCTTTTCGTAATCCTCGCGCTTTACGCCGACACCCGTATCCGCGACAGAGAAAGTCAATCGGCACGTATTGTCCGTTATCTCGCCGGAAACGGACAGCGTAATCGAGCCGACCTGCGTGAACTTCACGGCATTGTTAAGCAGATTTATGAGCACCTGCTTAATGCGCACCTCGTCACCCACGAGCTCGCACGGGATATTCGGGTCGATGTCTACGACGAACGCGATTTGCTTCTTGTCGGCGCGCATGTCGATGATGCTGATGACGTCCATAAGCAGCGAAGATACGTGGTAGCGCGTCGGAACGATTTCGAGCTTGCCCGATTCGATTTTTGAGATATCAAGAATGTCGTTGATAATCGACAGCAAGCTGCGGCACGCGTTTCTGATGTCCGTCGCGTGGGCAAGAACTGTATTGTTGATGTTCTCGCGCATAATCAGCTCAATCATGCCCTGAATTGCGTTCATCGGCGTGCGAATCTCGTGGCTCATATTCGCAAGGAAGTTCGTCTTGATTTGCGCACTGATAAGCGCGGCCTCGCGCTCGGCGAGCAGCTGAATGGCGACCTCGTTCTGAATCGTATCGCTGATTACCATCGCCATAAAGCCGCAGATACGCAGGATATTTTCCTCCGTGTCAGTGAAAACGCGCTCATTGCGGCAATCGTCAAAACCGATGAAGCCCCAAAACTCGTTTTGCAGGAAAATCGGCACGAGCAGAATCGACACGGCCCCCTGCGGCTCTAAGTGCGCACGCTCCACCGACAACGCCTCTCGGACAATGCGGTTATAGCTCTTGCCCTCCGCAAGCGTCGTGCGCCACGTCGGGAAAACATCATCGAACGGAACGTCTACGGCAAATTCCGTGCCCTGCTGCGGCTCCGCCTCCGGCGACCACTCAAAAATCTGCGTCGCAAACAGTCGCTCGTCGTCGCCGACGTGATTTTTCCAGATGTAAACGCGGTCGACCGCGGCGGTGCATCCGATAAATTCAAGCGCGGTGTGCATCGTTCTGTCGAGGTCCTTTGCGTCCGCCGCGAGTAGCAAGTTCGACACCTTGCCCAACGCGTCAAGCATTGCGCCGTGGTATGACAACTCCGACTGAACGGCCTTTTGCGCCGTCAAATCGAACATGTAGATGATTACTGCGGATTTGCCTTGGTACAGCACGCGCTTCATCGTAACGTCGAAACACACCTCGCGCCCGTCTACGATGAACATCGTCTCAAACTCGTTCTGACCCGTCTCAAACGCCTTGCTCAGCCGCGCAGTCAGCGGCAACGACTCGCGTCCGTCAAGCTGGTGCGTCGGAACCATCTTCTCAAGAGAGGCGGCGAGCTGCTCACGCAAATTCGGGCCGTACAGTCCGAAAAACTCCTGCGCACTGAGATTGCAGTCTAATATGTTCCCCTCCTCGTCGAACAGAAGGCTGTTGAATGGATTGAAGTTCAAGATATCGCGGTTCGTTTTCGTCTCCATCTCAAGAGCCTTTGTGCGCTCGCGGACGGTTTCCTCCAGCAGTGCGCTCGCGCGGCTGTTACGTATGCCGAAACCTGCAAGCAGAACCATTATCAGCAATACCATCACGCCGAGACCCATCCACAACGGACGCTGCTCGCGCGCGATTGCGCTCTTGTAATCGAACACCATGCGCCGCCAATGCTCTGTAATCGTGTGCGTATCAATGAGCCGCTGCGCCTTGCTGACGATTGAGCACAGTATCTTCTGGTCAAGATGGAAGCCGAACGCGGAGTCCGACGCACGCATAAACACTAAATTCGTGCGGAATCCGGGCTTTTCCATGTAGTTTGTAATCGTTAAGAGCATGTTGCGTGTCGCCATCAGCAGTTCAATCTCTCCGCGCTCCATTGCGTCCACCGCACTGAAGATGTTGTCGTATACGATGGTCTTTTTATGGTCCGAAAAACGCTCGTTGAAAAACTCCTCGTACGCGCTGCCCTCTAATAAACCCACGGTCAAATACGAGATATCGGAAACGCGCAAATCCTCGCGCTCCGCCGTTGAGATGAGCGCGAAATTGTCCGTTAAGTACGGCTCATCCGCCCACAGGTAGCGGCCCTCGCGCTCCGGCGATTGAATCAGCTCGCTCGCCATCGCGACTTCGCCGCTCTTGAGCATCGGGTACATGTCCGCCCAAACCGTTCCGGGGGCGTTCATGCGTTCAAACGTCAAGCCCGTGATTTTGCTGATTTCCGCAAGGATATCCTCCGACGCGCCCTGCCACTCCTCCTCGCGCTCATGGTAGAATGACAAGGGGTAGTTGTCGTACTCGCCGATGTATGGCACCGTGAGCCCTCGTTCAATGTGGTTATCAATATACGCCTTTTCCTCGGGCGTGAGCTGAATCAACAGCTTACGCCGCAAATACTGCGTGTATCCCGTCTTGTACAAATCTGTGAAGCAATGCCTGTATTCGCTCGCGAGGAGCTTCTGCACCACGCTGATTATCGGCGCGAGGGCGGGATTTTGCGTTGACAGCGACACGGGCGAATAAATAATCGGCGCGAAATCGTCGGCAACAAAGGACGGGTCCGTGTCAAACACTGCCTCGGCCGTTCCGTCTACTATGAACGCGTCAATCTTATCCTCGGCGAACAGCACAAGCACCTCGGCAAGACTGTCGGCGAAAATCACTTCGATATTCGATACGTACGGCGCAACGGCATCGTACGACGTCGTGCCTGCCAAGAAGCAACAGCGCACGGGATTGTCCGCCGTGCTCTCAACGACGCGCCTGCCGTCTGCGCGGCGAATTGCCTTGATGGTGCGCTCGCCGATTGTGTCAGTCATGTAAAGGTAATCGCGGCGTTCCGCCGTAGCCGTGAGCTCGCCTGTGAAGTCGATGCTGTGGTCGGCGAGCCCCGCAAGCATTTCCGGCCAGTCGTAAAACTCGGTCGTAAAAGTAATGCCGAACAAATCCGAGAGCCATTTGCTCAGCAACACCATGTAGCCGCTCAACTCGCCGTTTTCGGCGTAGAAAAGCTCCGTGTTCGGCGGCATCATCGCAATTTTGAAGCTCCTGCCGCTCATGCGCATAATCTCAATGGCGGCGATTTCCTCCTCGGTCACGTCGGGAATCTGCGTGTAGTCCGTTAAGTCCTCCATGCGCGTCGGTCCCTCGTACACCGTCGGCGCACAGGAAAACAAGGACAGCACAGCCATCATCGCAAGCACGAGACTAACGCCTCTAATCGCTCTTTTCACATTGATTACCGTCCTTTCCGTAGAAATTCGCGGAACATAAAACAAAATGCGCGATAAACCGACTTGTAAATATAGAGCCGTTCTACCTGCGCAATCGTTCAATCCTATTGATAGAAATTATACAACACCATGCAACAAAATGCAAGAGGCTTTTCGCGCTGACGACATAATTCTACAATGTGACCGCCGCAACGCGGAGCGCGGTGGCGATTGTCGGTTTATTCGTCGTTTTCAATGAGTGCAAACAGGTGCGCGTTTTGCTTAAAAAGTTCTACGAGCAGCGGGTCAAAGTGCCGTCCCGCCTCCTCGGCGATAATTTCCACGGCGCGCTCATGCGTGTACGCATCCTTGTACGGACGCGCAGACACGAGTGCGTCGTAGACGTCGGCGATTGCCATCAGGCGTCCGATAAGCGGGATTTCCGCGCCCTTTAGCCCGTTCGGATAGCCGCTGCCGTCCCATTTTTCGTGGTGCGTGGCGGCGACGGTCGCCGCGTAGCGCAGGAAATTCTTGTCGCGCGTTTTCTCCATAGCGTGGTGCAGCGCACTCTCGCCAATGGTCGTGTGCGTCTTAATCATGTCAAATTCGTCCGCCGTCAGGCGTCCCGGTTTGCGCAGTATATTGTCGGAGATGCCGACCTTGCCGATATCGTGCAACTGCGCCGATTCGAGCCACATGCTCAAATCCATGCCCTCAAGCTCGGCGGCGTATGTGCCGCTCTCCACGAGCGCATCGGTCAGCGTTTCCATGTACCGCTGCGTGCGGCGCACATGGCCGCCCGTAAGACCGTCGCGGCTGTCAATAAGGTCGCTGAGCGCGAAGATTATCGCGTGCTGAAGCTCCTCTATCGTCGCCGTTTTCTCGTCGACCATCGCCATGAGATTGCTATTGTAATTTTGCAGCTCGCGGCGCTGCTCTACGAGCTCAATGTGCAGCTTTACGCGCTGCAAAAGCAGTCGCGGCGAAAACGGCTTGATTATGTAGTCCACCGCGCCGTAGCTGAACCCCTCAAACTCCTTCGCTCCGTCGCTGATTGCCGTGAGGAAGATTACGGGAATGTCACGCGTCGCGGCGTCGCCCTTTAGCAACTTTATCGTCTCAAAGCCGTCCACCTCCGGCATCTCAATATCGAGCAGAATAAGCGACGGCGTAATCTTTTCAAGCAGCGACAGCGCCGTTGCGCCCGAGGTCGCGGGGATTATCGTGTAGCTCTCGCTCAGCGCCGTCCGCGCGACCTGCAAGTTCACGGCACTGTCGTCGACTATCATGACCTTGTGCTTGGTCTGCTGCGTGATTTTCTCTGTTTGTGACAATTTCAGCCCTCCCTAAGTGTCCGAAAGCGTGCGCCTTTACAGTCCGCACTGTTCGACGACGCGCGCCGTCGCCGCAGTAACCCCATCGTAATCGAACACGTTCAGGCAGTCGCGGATTGCCGCAATGCCCGACTGCGCAGGCTCCTCCCACGCGTACTTGCCGAGCCTGCCGAGTATCGTCTCAACGCCGTCAAGGTCAACAGCCTCAACACAGCGACGAATCTCGTCGAGCGAGTTTGCGAGGTACGCCATATCCGCAGGCTTCAAATCGTCCGCAGGCATTGCCCTGCGATTGTTTTCAAGGTATTCGCGAATGTTTTGCAGCAGCACGTGAACGGAGTTTAAGAAGCCCTGTAGCCTCGCGCCGATGAACTCCGCATCGGCCTCGTTGCCCGCGTTTTCAAGCTCGCGCGCAACGGCAGAAATACCGTCGGCACCGATGTTCGCCGAGGAGCTTTTCAGCGCGTGAACGCAAATCGTGAACGCGCGCAGGTCGTCCGCACGGCGGAATTTCGACAGCTTTGACAGCTCGGAGAGCCGATTTTCCGTGTCTGCGACGTAGATATCAAGGATTTGGTTGTACGCGTCAAGCGTGCCGCCGGAGTTCGTGATGCCCTTGTGCGCGAAAACACCGGGTATATCGACGGGCGTCGCCTCAATTGCGAGGCTGGTGAACTTCTTGACCTGNTTGCTCTTTGGTATCCATTTTTTGAGTATCATGTTGAGGTTTGTCATCTCAATCGGCTTTGCGAGAAAGTCGCTGAGCCCGTTTGCGATAAACATATTCTTCACGTCGCCGATGGCGTTCGCCGTCAACGCGACGATGGGCAGCTCTTCATACTTGCCGCCGAGTTTTCTGATTTCGTTCGTCGCCTCAATACCGTCCATTTCGGGCATCATGTGGTCCATAAACACGAGGTCGTAGTCCTTTTGCCGCATCATTTCTACGGACTGAACACCGCCTGTAGCCGCGTCGACCTTGATGCCGTAGATGTTCAGCAAGCCCGCCGCGACCTTTAGGTTAACATCGTTATCGTCGACCACGAGCACCTGCGCAGTCGGCGCCATAAAGTCGGCGGAGTGCGAGGCGTTTTGCCTGTCGCTACTCTCGTTGTTGAAGATATTCGCGATTTTAATGCAGTGCATCGGCATCGACACACTCAGTAGCTTGCTACCCGTGAGCGGTGCGGCGTTATCGTCGCTCAGTGCGACAATAATCGTGCCTGAACGATTGCTTTTCACCGTCTCCTTGACCTCCTCAAGTCGCGGTGCCGACGCGAAAACGTAGTCGCAGTTGACTTCTCCGAGCAGTTCGTTCAGATGCTCGCCGTCACGACAGAGCGTGTAATCAACGCCGAGCGTATCAAGCGCAAACGTCACGGATGCTAAGTGCGCCGCGCGGTCCTCGTACACTAAAACGGTGTTCATCTCGCCGTCGCGTACTTGCGCAACGGGCAGGTCGTTTATGACGGTTTGCCTGACCATTACGGTGAACTTAGAGCCCACGCCGTATTCGCTTTCAAGCTCAATGGTGCCGTCCATCATCTCAATGAGCTGCTGTGTGATGGGCAAACCAAGCCCCGTGCCCTCGACGTTGCGGTTGCGCTTCGTGTCTACCTGCTGGAACTTCACAAAGATTTTCTGCATGTCCTCCGACTTGATGCCGACGCCCGTATCCTCAACGGAGAACTTGAGCTGACATTCGTCGCCCTCCGTGATTACGCTGACGCGCAGGGTGATTTGCCCCGCTTGCGTGAATTTAACGGCGTTGTTGAGCAGATTTACGAGAATTTGCTTTATACGCGTCTCGTCGCCGAGCAGCTCGCCGGGCACGTTTGCGTCGATGAACGTCACAAGTGCGACGTTGTCATTCGTAATCTGCTGACGAATTATGCTGATGACATCAACGAGCAACGATGCCAGCTGATAGTGCAGGGCGATGATGCGCAACTTGCCCGATTCGATTTTGGAGATATCGAGAATATCGTTAATAATCGACAACAGACCGCGGCTCGCGTTATGAATGTCATTGGCAAAGGACATAATGTTGTCCGACGGCTCCTCGTGCAGAATCAGCTCCGCCATACCGAGGATTGCGTTGAGCGGCGTGCGAATTTCGTGGCTCATGTTCGCAAGGAACGTAGACTTCAGCTCCGCGTTGAGCTCCGCCTCCTCTTTTTCGGCGAGGAGCCGCATGGACATCTCGTTCTGCACGATTTCCGTAATGACCATAACCATGAAACCGCAGATGCGCAGGATATTCTCCTCCATCGCGGTAAATTCGCGCTGTGTGTGACAATCGTCGTAGCCGATAAATCCCCAGAACTTGTCTTGAATAATAATCGGCACGAGCAGTAGCGATATTATGTTCTGCTCCTCAAAGTATTCGCGGTCCTTTGGCGTGTCGTCGCCGATAAACGCGTTCACGCTTTGCCCGCGTTGCAGTGCGTCTATCCATACGGGCGAGAGCGTGTCGAACGGCACGTCCGTGACGAGTTCGCTCCCCTGCCACGGCTTTTCGTTCGGCGACCATTCAAAAATCTGCGTGGTGTAGAGCTTTTCATCCTCGCCGAAAGCATTTTTCCATACGTAGACCCTGTCGACGCCGCACGCCGTACCGATTTCCCCAAGCACGTTTTGCAGTGCTTCTGGAAGCTCTTTTGCCGTTGCGGTGAGCAACGCGTTTGCAACCCTGCCGAGCGTTGCGAGGATTTTATCGTGGTATTCAAGCTCGTGTTGCGACGAGCGTTCCGCCGTGCGGTCTACGAGATAAGTCGCCACGGCTCGCGTACCTTCATAGTCGAGCCTTTTCATAACGACGTCGAAGTAGCTCAGTTTTCCGCCTCTTGAAAGCATCGTCTCAAACTCGTTGCTGCCATCACGGAACGCCACTGCCATCATGTGGCGCAACGAACGCGACTTCAAGCCCGTCGGCTGATACTCGGGTATCATCGGTTGGAAGTTGTCGTATGCGTTTCCGAGCGTCTCGGTGCCGAAGTAGCTCTTTGCGGCGCTGTTGGCGCGGAGTATTCTGCCGTCCTCGGCTGCAATAATGCTAATGAACGGGTTAAGGTCAATCAGCGACCTGCTCGTCTTGTCGCTCTCCATCAGCTGTCGCATGGAAAGCATACGCGAAATTCCGCTTGAGAGCACCTTCGCACCGCTCAAAATCGCTTCTCTGCTACCCTCGTACATCGTCCATTTCAAATCCGTGAAGAAAAGCCGAATCAGTCCCCAAACGCGACCCGCGGAGCTGAACGGCGCGACGATTGCCGCCTGCAAGCCGTTCGCATTCAGAAATTCGATATCCTCCGGATTCGGGCTCGTAAGCAACTTCGTTATGAGCGTGCTGTTCTCCATCTGCTCGCGCCAGCCGTCGGGAAGATGCACGTCGCAGGTATTTTTCTTCCCTGTTCTGCGCTCCTTGCCGTAGTGCCAGTCGCAAAGATTGTCGCAGCTCGGCAGTCCGTTTATGCAGCAAATCGTAATTCGCGTCGCACTAAACGTCTGTCCGATAAGCTCCGCTATTCTATACAGCGTATCCTCAAAATCATCGCTGTCGCTTGCGAGCAGCTCCTCGCCGATAACGTTTATCATCTGCGTGTAGACATCGCGCTGTTCAATGCGCAGGCGCGTGTTCTCCAGCGCAGAGACGTTGTGTCCGCTGACCATAAAAACGTGTCCTTCGCCGCGCTCCACGCGTCTGATGTGCAGAATATGCGTGTTGTCGCGCTCCTCAACAGGCAGTACGCACGTAAACTCGGCGTGTCCAAATCGTTCCGCCTCCGTGAACTTCTCCGCGACGAGCTGCAACGTATTCTGTCCGTTCGGCTGAGGCGAACTGCACAGCGCATAGAACAGCTCGTTCATCTGCTCTGACGTTTCGATGTTAAGCAGTCGTCGCACCGCCGGATTGCAGTAAACGACCTTGCGATTTTCGTCGAAAACCGCATTTATGTACGGATTCCTGTCGAGTACGATTTCGCTGTAGCTCGTCTCGTCGACGGGGCGCGCCTCGTTTTGCCTGTTGATGTCCATAAACCCAACTCGCTTTCCAAAATGCCGAACTCTGCATTTGCGTCTGCTGCGGCGCAGCAAATCTCTTTGCGCAGCTCAATGCGTGTGACCATGTATTCTACCATGACAAAAACAAAACGTCAACTGTTTGCAATGCGTTTCGCTCAAGGAACAAATACATAAATCGCGCCGCAGGGAGTAGTTGCCGTACGTTCGCCGCGCTCCCGCGCCGAGGTGCGAAATACTGCGTAAATTTACGTAAAATTTTCCTAATATTTAGTAAAAACTAATAATTCCTTGTCGTAATCATTTACAACGCGAAATTTATTTGTTACAATGGGCACACTGGAAAAAATATGCCCGTCGATTGTCGACGGAAATAAAAAGGAGGACCTGAAACATGTCACTCACACGACTTCGCTTAAACATCAACGGCGTCGAGCGCCCCGTGGTCTGCAATCCCGAAAAGGACACGCTCTCCACGGTACTGCGACGCGTCGGTCTCACCGGCGTAAAAGTCGGCTGCGGCACCGGTGTTTGCGGCGCCTGCTCCATCATTCTGAACGGTGAAGTTATCCGTTCGTGTAATCGCAAGATGAGCAAAATCAAAGAAGGCGACACCATCACAACCATCGAAGGCATCGGCACTCCGCAGAACTTGCACCCGCTACAGCTCGCGTGGATTACCTACGGCGGCGTACAGTGCGGTTTCTGCACACCGGGCTTCATCGTCTCGGCTTACGGACTGCTGCAAGAGAACGCAGCCCCGACGCGCGAAGAGGTTCGCGAATGGTTCCGTGCGCACCGCAACATCTGCCGTTGCACGGGCTACAAGCCGCTCGTTGACGCCGTCATGGAAGCCGCCGCAGTTATGCGCGGTGAAAAGACGATGGAGGACATCACCTACAAGTATGCCGACGAAAAGGACATCTACGGCTCGTATCGCCCGCGTCCGACGGCTCTTGCAAAGGTCTGCGGACTTGCCGACTACGGCGACGACATCAAGCTGCAAATGCCCGAGGGCACCGTGCATCTTGCCGTCGTTCTGTCTGAGGTCACCCACGCGAAAATCATCAACATCGACATCTCTGAGGCCCTCAAGATGCCCGGCGTTATCGACATTTACCTCGCAAAAGACGTCTGCGGCACGAACAACCTCGCCTCGCCCGCGCATGTGCCGCGTCAGAAGGGCGTCGGCGTCACCGAGTTCCCCGTCATCGCCGGTAAGGTCATCAACCGCCGCGGCGACGTCGTTGCGCTCGTAGCGGCCGACACTGAGGAGAACGCACGCGCCGCCGCGAAAGCCGTCAAGCAGGAGCTCGAAATTCTGCCGTCGTACAAGACGCTTCCCGAGGCCGTTCTTCCCGATGCAATTCAGCTTCACGAGACGCTGCCGAACTTCTACATGGAGCAGCCGCTCTTTAAGGGCGAAGTCTCCGACGAGAGCTTCGACAGCGCGGCTTTCGCCGTTGAGGGCAGCTTCCATTCGCAGCATGAGCCGCATCTGCCTATTGAGCCGGACGTTATGCAGGGCTATATCGACGAGGACGGCATGTTCACGCTTCAGGGCAAGTGGCAGAGCATCGATGAGACGCGCGCGGACATCTCTATGGGCTGCGGTCTCGCTAAGGACGATATCCGCCTCATCATGAACCCGTCGGGCGGCTCTTTCGGTTACTCCACGAGCCCGAACGTCGGTGCCGTCGTTATGACCGCGCTCCAGCATCTCAAGCGCCCCGTCACGTTGACGCTGTCTTACGCGGAATTTAACCACACCACGGGTAAGCGTTCCGCGACGTATGCCAACGGTCGTCTCGCTTGCGACGAAAACGGCAAAATCACCGCCGCAGAGTATGACATCGGTCTTGACCACGGCGCATACGCCGTCGTCGCCGGCCTTATCTTCAATAATCTGCTCAGCATCGGTTATCACGGTCTGAATATCCCGAACATTCGCGCACTCGGTCGCGGTGTTGCCACGAACCACGCGTTTAACACGGCGTATCGCGGCTTCGGTGCTCCGCAGATTTACACGACGACGGAAGCTCTTATCGACATGCTCGCCGAAAAGGCAAACATCGACCCGCTGGAGTTCCGCCGCATCAATCTCGCGCGCCCCGGCGACACGAATATCAACTCCGCACCGCTCTACGACTACGACGCATATCTGCGTCTCATCGACGAAATCCAGCCCGTTTACGACAAATACAAGGCTGAGGCAGCTGAGGCGAAGGCCGCAGGCCGCAACGTCGGCGTCGGCGTATCCATGGGCGGCTTCCTGTGCACCATCGGTATGTTCGACCAAGCCGAGG
>JGI994J12354_10004887_pt1 | contig 11826 bp, 15 predicted proteins | sample IntmicLarv3ML3BL_FD_12354 | JGI IMG/M metagenome (IMG submission 12354) | reverse complement strand
TTTCTGTGTTATGTTTGTCACTTCATTTTGTTTGCCCGTAATAAATACGATTCCCCATGCCATAACTAATACCACAACTGTGCGAATAGCAGTTGCCAAATTCGAATTCACGTTTTGGATGCCGATTTTCGCAAGGATAGAGGTCAGTGCTGCAAACACTGCCGAAAGCAAAGCATAAAGTATCCACATAATCTATCCCTCCAAAAATCGTCTATAAATAATTCCTCATTTACCTTCAAAAGTTTACGTTTATGTTACCTTGATATATTATACTGACGGCCACAACCTAAATACAAGGAGACAAATATCATGAACATAAACAAAGCGGTTTTAATCATTGCATCGCCGGGTTTGGCACTGATTGCTCTTTCGGCTGCAATCCTTTTCGTTTTGCTTATTGCCGTTATATGGTTCTTTGTAGCTGTATTATTTCTTACATCGGCTGCTGCGGCTACTATCGGAATTGTAGGCATCGTTGGGACCTTCTTTAATGCGGCGAACGGAATCGGTGCAGTCTTGCTTATGCTCGGTGTGGGAGCCGGAGGTCTCGGTTTTACATATCCGCTTTTCGTTATTGCAAAGGAAATGGCGAAAACCGTTTTCATACTCCACTGTGAGCTGGTGAGAAAAGGAAAAGAAATCAAAGAAAAAGCAATGAACAAACTTGTGGCTCTCTCTACATAAATTGCCTTATCAGTGCGGATAACAATAATGCTCCAAGAAAACAGAAAAATCCAATTATGATTCCCTTTAACAGCTTGATAGCTAATCCGGCTAATTTTTCGGTGTTGCTGATTTTTCCGGCCAATACTTCTTTCATATCATTGCCTACCAGTTCATCCAAACTAATTTGATATAACTTCGATAGTTCTTTCGCTTGCTCCAAATCCGGAACCGTTTGACCCAGTTCCCAATTTGAAATAGTTTGTCTTGTTACGTTTAATATCTCAGCAACATTTTCTTGAGTTAAGTTTTTTTGCTTTCTTAATTCAGCTAATTTTTCGCCGATTGTCATTTGCATTACCTCCTATAAGTGATTAAGAAAAATATAGCACAACCGCTATCGGAGGTCTACAAAATGTCTTTGGAACTTCCGCAAATTTATTTTACATTTCTAATATCTTTCAAATTCTCAATATGCTTGTATTCCGATTCGTCTTTAAATTCCGGCATTCCGGCAATGCCGGTGTAGGTTAAGATTTTATCTTTGTGAAGATACATATAGTACACATCAGGCTCATCATAATACTGAACCGCAACAGTCCATTCGTTGGAAAACGGCTGCTTAAAGGAGTATTTTACGATAGGTTCTTTTATCTCACTGATTTCAACACCGTTGCCCTTTAAATGCTCATACGTTTTGGCTTTAATGCTATGAGACCCGACAACAAAAAACAGCGTTCCTGCAATGGCAATCACTGCCGCGATGATAATAACCGCAATGGTTTTCTTTTTGTTTCTACCGCCTATATTGAAGAGACGGAATCCGGAAGTCCGGACAGTTTTTACTTCATTTGGCATGTTGCCTCCTCCTCTAAACTGAAACTTATGGAAGTTTAACACCGTTATAAAAATCAAATGCCATTTCGCATTCTTCTTTTGACAGTTTGGTTTCTTGCATTAAATAATTAACGGTTTCTCCCTTTGATCCTTTTTCTTTAATTAACTGCTTAAAATCTTGAATGGTATTTATTGTTTTTTTCAATTGCTCTTTTGTTATATTTTCCATTTTTATTTCTCCTCTCCGACAAACTCCCGCATTGCATCAAGGTTTTCCAATGCGTCCTGACGTCCCAACTGATATTGTGCTCTCAGGACATCGGGATTCTTCTCGGTTCTTTTGATTTTAATCTTTTTGCTGGGCTGAAGTACGAAGGTATTTCCGACTTCTTTTAACCTGTATAGCTCATCAAGAGCGGAGTTGTATATCTCATGCCGCTTTTCCATAGCTTTAATGACTGCGGGATATTTTTTCAACGCAAGCTTTGCCAACGGTATGCCGCTGCTTTTCTTTTTTCGGTATCCTTCAGGCTGCGTCAGAATTACGATGTTTCTTTCATATCCGATGCTGCGGAACCACGAAATGGGAATTGAATCCGAAATACCACCATCCAGCAAATCATAGCCGCCGATAGATACAACTCTGGAAACGAGCGGCATTGAGGCGGAAGCACGCATCCACTGAATATCCTCATCATCGCCTTTATTGCAAAGCTGATAAACCGGCTTGCCTGTATGTACGTCTGTGCAGGTAACGTAGAAATTAACGGGATTTTCGGCATATGTTTTTCTGTCAAAAGGATCTAAAACATTCGGTATCTCATGATAGCAAAATTGTTCGCCATATAAATCACCGGTTTTGATAAGAGAACGAAAGCTGAGGTATCGGGGATCATTACAATAAGCGGTGTTATAGCGGATTGCCCTGCCGATTTGTTTTGATTTATAGTTACATCCGAAGGCGGCTCCGGCCGACACACCCACAATGCCATCGACAACGATATTATTCTCAAGCATAATGTCAAGCACACCTGCGGTATACATGCCCCGCATGGCTCCGCCTTCCAGCACCAATCCTGTTTTCATTTTCTCACCTGCCTATGGTTAAATTCTGATTTTTTACATAGTTCAATTTCTTTTTCTCAATGTAACATGAACCGTATCGCCCGGCTGCTTACCGATTTTTGCCCGGATGTCCTTGCGGATGCCGATGATGTGGCAGGGTGTCCCCATTTTGACAAGCTGCCCGTCGTAGTTTTCCCCGTCAAAGGCTGCGTGAACCGGAACCCGTGCTTTGCCGAATGCTTGTTTGACATCAAAAGGGACTTCCACATAAGCGGCATCCATATCCGGATTTTTCTTTATTTTCGCGTCGAATTCGTATTTGTCACTCATGGCGGCTCCTCCTAATAGTTATCGACAATTTTGTGGATTCTTTATTCCACAGCTTTTTGGTCTTCAGGAATAAATAGATCAGTTTCGTTTCCGTCTTTATCAATAATCTTGAATCCTTTGAGGAGTTTGGCTGCACTAATTTCTTCTTTGGTCATTCCCGTGGTGTTAAAAATGATTTCGCCCGTAATTTTCATATAATCGTCTTTGTATTGGCCTTCATGCGGACCGTTTTCTAACAGTAGCCCGGTATATTCTTCGTTAATTAAAACCTCATAAGTATCAATGTTTTTTACATTGCTCTTCATGCTGCCAATGTTTGCATCAAAGGTAAGAATCGTCTGGTCGGTATCGCCGCAAAGCCCATAAGAAACATTTAATGAATAGTTTTCATTGGTGTCTTGCTTTGATGCACAGGCCACACAAGTGAGCAGTAATAATACTGAAACTATCACGCATATTATTTTTCTCATAAAAATTCCTCCTGCAAAGTCTATCTTGCCTACCTTAAATTATAACATACAGAAAACAAAAAGACTATATGAAACGCTCACAAAGGTGAATTTTAATAATTCTCAAACAATTCATGAATTTTTTAACAACGTATTGACAAACCAAAACGAATAGTATAAACTATCAACATTGTTCGTTATAAAACCGCACACTAATTAAAGGAAGGTGATTGGTATGAATAAGATTGAAGAAGCAGTAGCCTCTTTGGGGGATATAATGTCAAGCAGCCGGGTAAATATGATAGAGCATATGAGCCGTAATGGAAAAGGTGAGCTTTTCATACTCAAATACCTTTATGACAAAGATACTAACGGAACTGATGTTATCCCCTCTGAAATCAGCAATGTTATGCACGTCAGCACAACCCGGATTTCGGCGGCTTTAGGTGCATTGGAAAAAAAGGGACAGGTTCATCGGGAAATTGATACAAACAACCGCCGTAACATTCTGGTGACGATTACAGAAGAAGGCCGCAAACGAACTGTTTCCGAGATGAAAAAAATCCAGGAACAGATGGTCAATGTCTTTACCCAAATGGGCGAACATGAGGCTGTTGAATTCATTCGATTGTTAAATCTCTTGTTTAATACCGTCGATAAAATGTATGTGAATAACGAGTTTGACATATAAATCAATATAGATTTTTAATGCAGACGTTGCGGTCTGCATTAAAAAAGCCCGATAGCGAACAGTATTCATGGCGAACAATGGTCGCAAAATGATATAAACGTCAGAAACAGGAGAATATTTTATGAGCTACACGGTAATAGCAATCGAACGCGAATATGCAAGCGGCGGTCTTGAAATAGGTGAAAAACTGGCCGGAAAACTCGGAATACCTTGTTACGGCAAGGAAATTCTTGAAAAAGCGGCGGAGAAGCTGAATTTATCGCCTGAACGACTGAAAAACGCGGAGGAAAATATCGCCGGCAGCTTATTATACAGTTTGGCCGCATTTTCCAGTGCCGCTTCCGGAGGAACCGTAGATCCTTTACCACTTGAGCAGAAGCTTGCCTTTGCCGAAGCTGAGGTTATTAAAAGCCTTGCACAGAGTCCTTGCGTTATAGTCGGCAGAGGAGCCACAGCCCTGCTCAGAGATAATAAAAATACATTGAGAGCCTTTATCCATTCGGATAACAGTGCGAGGAAAGCCAGAGCAGTTATTGAATACGGACAATATCCGGACCAAGTGGAATCAATATTACAGCGGCAAGACAAACGCAGAGCAACCTATTTCAAGGTTACTACTACTGTCGAATGGAAAAATGCCGATATTTATCATTTGTTTTTGAACAGCGGAAAATTAGGTATTGAGCAGACAATCAATATTTTATATACAGCCTATTCAGCAAATTAGAAAGGGAGAAAAATTTTAATGCTTCAGTTAAAAAACATCGTAAAAACCTATGTCATGGGGGACAATTCAGTAGAGGCCCTCAAAGGAATTGATTTGAAATTCCGTAAGGCGGAGTTTGTGTCAATCCTCGGTCCGTCAGGATGCGGAAAAACCACCCTGTTAAACCTTGTCGGAGGTCTTGACCATTACACGGAAGGCGACCTGATTATAGGCGGAAAATCCACAAAGGATTTCAAAGACCGGGATTGGGATGCCTACCGCAATCAATCTGTCGGCTTTGTATTTCAGAATTACAACTTGATTCCGCATCAAACGGTTCTCCGCAATGTGGAACTGGCACTGACGCTCTCCGGTGTGGGCAAGACGGAACGGAAACAACGGGCAATTAAGGCCCTTGAAGATGTCGGACTCAGCGACCAGCTCAATAAACGGCCCAGTCAGATGTCCGGCGGTCAGATGCAGCGTGTGTCAATTGCGCGTGCTCTTGTCAACAACCCCGACATTATCCTTGCCGATGAACCGACCGGCGCCCTCGATACCGAAACCAGCGTTCAGGTTATGGAGATTTTGAAGGACATTTCCAAGAACCGTCTCGTTGTCATGGTTACACACAACCCTGATCTGGCTGAAAAGTATTCCACCCGTATCATCAATATGCTGGACGGTGTGATTACAAATGATTCCGCACCGCTTTCAGAAGCTGAACATAACATTGAAGTGCATAATGATGTTCAAAAAATGAGTAACACAAAGCCCGTCAAAAAACCCTCTATGTCTTTCGGGACTTCCTTTATGCTTTCGCTTAAAAATCTGTTCACCAAAAAAGGGCGCACCACGCTGACAGCTTTTGCCGGATCAATCGGTATTCTCGGTATTGCCCTCATTTTTGCGGTTTCACAGGGTATGACCACCTATATTGACCATACGCAGGAGGATGCGTTGTCTTCTTACCCGATGAGCATAGAAGCTTCATCCGTAGATTTCATGTCGCTGATGGAAACCTTTATGAACATCAGCAAATCGGAAACCGCCCACGATAAGGACGCTGTTTATCAAAAATCTGCTATGTATGAAATGATAAACGCAGTCAGCAATATGGATGAAACCAAAAACGACCTGAAGGCTTTCAAGGCTCATCTTGAAAAAGAGCTTGCAAAGAAAGACTCCGAATTGTCAAAGGCGATAAACGGTATACAGTATTCCTACAATTTGGATATGCTTGTATACACCAAAAGCGAAGACGGTACGATCTACCGCTCCGACACAACAGAAATTCTGATGAAGGTCATTTCGGATTATATGGGAGCGAATATGGCCTCTATGGGTGATATGTCTGCTCTTGGCGATATGTCTTCTCTCGGTAATTCGTCTATGTTTTCCTCTATGGGTTCGATGTCAATGCCCGGCATGGGCGGTATGGGCGGCAATATGTGGCAGGAGCTGCTGCCCGGCAACGACGGAAAGCCTATCAATGACCTGCTTGATAAACAATACGATGTTGTCTACGGCTCATGGCCGAACAGCTATGATGAAATTGTGCTTGTATTAGACGAAAATAACGAGCTTGACGATATAGCGTTATATGCCTTGGGACTTTTGCCTGAAGAACGTCTGAACGAGATTGTATCATCTGCTATGAACGGGAAAGAGTTGGACGCAACCGCAAACAAATGGAGCTATGAAGAAGTTTGCGGTATGAGTTACAAAACCATATTGAACGCGGATTGTTACAGCTATGATGAAAACACAAAACTGTACACCGATTTGCGGGATACCGACGCGGGACTCCGTTATCTGTATGACAATGGCCTGTCCTTGAAAGTAACCGGTATTGTACGGAAAAATGAAACAAGCAACGCAGGTATGCTTTCCGGAACAATTTGCTATACGTCTCAGCTTACAAAGCACCTGATTGATAAAGCAAAAAACTCTCCGGTAATCGCCGCTCAGATGGCTGACAAAACGACTGATATTCTGACAGGGCTTCCCTTTAAGTCAAATACAGGAGACATGTCTGCCGCCGATAAGGAAAAGGAACTTCGTGCTCACATTAACGGTCTTGACGAAAAAGGCAAAGGAGAAGCTTACGCACAGATCATGAGCATTCCGACAGCGGAATTCCTGAAAACAAAAGCGGATGAAACCGTTGGCAGCATGTCCCGCCCCGATATGGAAGCTATGATTTCACAGGGTATGGCCACGCAAATGAATGTCCCTGCGGAGCAGATCGCCTCCTACCTTTCCTCGATGAGCGATGATGAGATGCGTGAAATCTTCACGCAGATGGTAACAGAGCAAATCAAGGTTCAGTATGCCGAACAGGTAAAAGCACAGATGTCTACGATGACCTCAGCACAGCTTGCCGGAGCCATGGCACAGGCTTTACAGGGATATACGACTGAGCAATGTGCAACGTACTATGATGAGATTATGACTTTTTCTGATTCCACCTATGAAGATAACCTCATCAAAATGGGCAGCATTGAGCTTGATTCTCCTACAGCTATTAATATCTACGCTTCAACATTTGAAAACAAAGATATTATCACGGAGTCAATCGCCGCCTACAACGAAACCGTCGATGAAATACAGCAAATCAATTACACCGATTATGTGGGACTTATGATGTCCTCCATCACTTCAATTATCAACGCTCTCACCTATGTGCTGATCGCATTTGTGGCAATCTCGCTGATTGTTTCCTCTATCATGATTGCCGTTATTACGCTGATTTCGGTTCAGGAGCGTACAAAGGAAATTGGTATCCTGCGTGCAATCGGTGCGTCAAAGCACGATGTATCCAGCATGTTCAATGCCGAAACGATGATTATAGGGTTTGCGTCAGGTCTTATCGGTGTACTGATAACGTATCTGCTATGTATACCAATTAACATCATCATGCATAATGTGACCGGCATTTCAAATCTCAGTGCCGTACTGCCGATTCCGGTAGCGGGTATCCTTGTGGCAATCAGCGTATTCCTTACACTGATTTCGGGCTTTATCCCGTCAAAGAGTGCAGCCAAAAAGGATCCGGTTGTCGCTTTGAGAACCGAGTAGTTTTAAACAAATCGCAGTCAGGTAACCGCCTGACTGCGATTTTTACAATAAGGCAATTACGCGAATAATATACGAATTAATAATTCTCAAACAATTCTGAAACAAAACTCATACATAAGCAAAGTAGAATGAAGTTCCAAACAAAGAGATATTGAAATGCTCAATTTTCAAGGATGGTGAAGCATGTATAAAGGACACATGGACAAGGCAAGAACTTTTCATAATCCCATATTTTATACCGTTTCGGCGGTGGGGCTTCAGGTCGCGTTTCTGGTTTGCTATTTATACTTCCTGTCCTCATATTCGCAAATAATCGGAATCTCCTATACCGTAATAAACATCTCAGTCCTTCTGTTTTTGTTCTCCAAAGACGATAATCCCTCATACAAGCTGATTTGGGTGGTTGTTATTCTTGGCATCCCTATGATCGGCGGCATTCTGTATGTGCTGTTCGGCAACAAGCGTGCATCCCGCCGTTTGGGTATGAAAATCTCAGAAGAGCATAAACAGTATGAACCGATGATGCAGCCTAATGTTGATGTGGGCGGTGTTATCAATGCCGAAAACCGCAGAGGCTCAGGAATCACGAACTATTTGCAAAGCGAGTGTTCTTTTCCGGTTTGGGGAAATACCGAGTCAACCTATTACCCGATAGGCGAAGAGCTGTATGCAGAAATGCTTTTTGAGCTGCGTAAAGCGGAAAAATTCATCTTTATGGAATACTTCATCGTTGAATCCGGCATTATGTGGAACGGCATCGCAGAGATATTGACTGAAAAGGCTGCGAACGGAGTTGACGTCCGGCTGATGTATGACGATATGGGCTGTGTCAGCACACTTCCGAAGGATTTTGCCGACGGTTTGCAGAGCAAGGGCATTAAATGCGTCCCATTTAACCCTGTAATGCCTTTTTTGAATCTTGCCATGAACAACCGCGACCATCGCAAGATAACCGTTATAGACGGTAATGTGGCCTTCACAGGCGGTATTAACCTTGCGGACGAATATATCAATAAAAAAGTAAAGCATGGACATTGGAAGGATACCGGAGTCAAAATAAAGGGCGATGCCGTCTGGAACTTTACGGAAATGTTTCTTGAGATTTGGAATGCCTTCTCTGAAGACAGCAAAGACATTGAACAATACAAACCGGATCAGAACTTTACCGATGCAATAACAGCAGACGGCTTTGTGCTTCCGTTTTCAGATTCGCCCGTTGACGATGAGGCAATCAGTCAGAATGTGTATCTGGATATTCTGAACAAGGCAAACGATTATGTGTATATTTTCACACCCTACCTCATTATTGATTCCGAAATGCAAAACGCATTGCGTATGGCGGCCAAGCGAGGTGTAGACATCCGGATGATTACTCCGGGCATTCCCGATAAAAAGCTGATATTCCGTGTTACAAGAGCCAACTATGAGCCGCTTATTTCAGCCGGAGTCAGGATATTCGAGTACACACCCGGATTCACACACGCAAAGAGCTTTGTCAGCGATGATGAAATCGCCGTGGTCGGTACAATTAACTTAGATTTCCGCAGCCTTTATTTGCATTATGAATGCGGACTGTTACTAATCAATACGAACTCTATCATGCAAGTCAAAGATGATTTCACGGAAACGCTTTCAAAATGTGCCGAGGTTACAGCTAACGATTTGAAACAGAGCTTTTTCTGGCACTTGTTTGATGCTGTTATCCGCGTATTTTCGCCATTAATGTGAGGTGAGCCGATATGATTAAAAAGATATTATTTAAAGCGACCACCAAGCTGGCTGATTTATTCAGCGACACCAATCTAAACAGCTCTCTATGTCTGATTTTTAACGGCATGGCCTCTATGACCGCCATTCTTTTCATTGTTTTCTTTGCAATAAAGCTACGAGGACCTCTTCTTTGGCTGGGCGCGGCAGGATGCGGCTGTATGTTGTTAGCCAACATAACGGATTTATTTCCGTTTTGGCTGAAACTGCTTGCGAAAAAGCTGGACAGCGAAAATAGAAGCTGACCATTTTGAAAACTTTTTTGCTATTAATAATTCTGAAACAATTCTCAAACAAAACAAAAACAATCGTGTTATATAATTAGCGTTCAATGCATTACTTGGCAGCAAAATGAGGTGACAGTATTGAAAAACATTTTTAAGAGAAAACGAAAACATCGAATACAAAAAGCACTCGCCACCATTCTCAATCAAGTGTTTATTCAGTCAATCGGTTCATACGGAGCTTTTTTGATTGATGAAAACGGACATTTAGTGGATGAATGGGATACGGATGAAGCTGAAGCTGCCGCTGTAAACGGTGTAGAATAAAGGAATAATAACAATATGAAAAACGGAAACGAATATTTTGAAACGCTATTTCCGGAAATGTCTGACTCACTGTTAGGCGGCTCCGCTTTAGCGACTATGCAGGATACACTTTTAAACACTGTGTTCGACCAGTCAAAGAAAATGATAGGCAACATGGTTGAATTCAAAGAGCTTATGATGATGTATAACTGTGCGATGAAAACGGTTAAGACGAAATTTGACGTCCTGAATACCGAATTCAAGGTACGGCATCAGCGAAACCCTATTAAGTTTATAGACACACGCTTAAAACGAACCACCAGTATTTTAGAAAAAATGGAACGAATAGACATACCATTTTCGCTTGAAAATGTAGAGGAGCATATAAACGACGTAGCCGGTATCAGAGTGATTTGCTCGTATCTTGACGATATTTATGTGATTGCCGAGGCTTTGACGGCTCAGAACGATGTAACGCTCATCGCCCGAAAGGATTATATCGCAAATCCTAAGCCAAACGGATATAGAAGCCTGCATCTGATTATCAGCATTCCTGTTTTCTTTTCGGAGCAGATAAAGCACCTCAAGGTTGAGGTGCAGATCAGGACAATCGCAATGGACTTTTGGGCAAGCCTTGAGCATCAGCTAAAATATAAGCAGGAAAACCCGAACGGCGAGGAAATAGCGGCGGAGTTGAAGGAATGCTCGGAGATTATATCCGATACTGACAATCGTATGCTTAAAATCAGAAAACAGATTGAGGTAAGCAGCGGAGAGCCGACAGATGAAGAATTGCTGTTTGAAAAGCTGAAAAAATTCGATATGCCAATGGAATAGTTACCGCATAGAAGCTGTTTGCAAGCATCTCACCTTGACAAAGGATAGTTGTGCAAGTAAAATTAAAGATAAGTATTTTGGTACTTTTCCTCATTATTTTATGCCGTATACCTGCGGCAGAATGGAGTTTATTATGATAAATATTCTTGTTTTGGAAGACGATGTAAAGCTAAACCAAATCGTATGCACGCACTTAAACGATCGTGGATATGCCGCAAAAGGCTGCCTGAATGCCCGTGATGCGTATGACGCTATGTATAATGCTCTGTTTGACATCATTATTTCGGACATCATGATGCCGGGCATTGACGGCTTTGAGTTTGCCGAAACGGTGCGGGGTATAAACAAAACCATTCCGATTCTGTTTATGACTGCCCGTGATGACATGGCGGCAAAGCAAAAGGGATTCAGTGCCGGAATTGACGATTACATGGTCAAACCCATCGAACTGGATGAGCTTACTATGCGTATTGATGCGCTGCTCCGCAGAGCCAACATTATGGAAAACAAAGTTCTGACGGCCGGAAACCTGACAATGGATGCGGAAGCCATGACCGTGGAAATTAACGGCGAGGAAATTCCAATGACCACAAGAGAATTCAACATTCTGTTCAAGCTGCTGTCGTACCCTAAAAAGACATTTTCCCGCTCTCAGCTTATGGACGAGTTTTGGGGAATGGAAAGCGATGCCGGACTTCGTGCCGTGGATGTGTATATCACAAAGCTGCGGGACAAGTTTTTGGAATGCGACGGCTTTACCATCGTAACGGTTCGCGGACTGGGATATAAGGCGGTTTTGTCATGAGCAATAAAGAGCCGGTAGAAAAGGACCCCCGCGTTAAAAAAAGGATAATGACATGGAAATCGGGC
>JGI994J12354_10004886_pt1 | contig 11827 bp, 15 predicted proteins | sample IntmicLarv3ML3BL_FD_12354 | JGI IMG/M metagenome (IMG submission 12354) | reverse complement strand
GGCTTCTACATCAATTTTATTTGCGGCAACAATTTTTCCTGTGTCTGCAATAAGTCCGACGGCAATGTCCGCGAGTAGCTTGTTCTTCGCGGCAGTGCTTGCGTTATTTATGTAATGAGCGTTAGCCTTTGCGGCGGAGCAAATTTCTTTAGTTGTCATTGTAATTCCTTTGATTTTTGCTGGATTATAAGTTATCGATTATAAGCGGCCATATTATATGATAGTCTTTATAGTTTTTGGCGATTTTAATTTTGTTGCCGTGCTTGTCTTTTACTGTTAGACAGCCACGAATTTTGCTTATTTTGCAAGAGGTTATACTCTTCCACCTTAACGTGACTTCTTCGCAGGGTTCTTGGTCAAGCACACCTTTTGTTGCGAACAGCGGACGGTCGAATTTGTATCTTTTGCAGTTTAGACTGTCGGAGATTGTTAAGTGGTATTTGTATTGTATCTTGAAAGGCGAATTCCATTTTAGCACCAATCTTAGAATAGACATAATACTGGCAAGTATCGCCGCAAGCAGGGACAAAGCGAAGTTCGTCCAAGTAAAATGTCCGATTATCACAAGGGCGATAATCATAGCCGTTACAAAGCCGAAGAATGTAATTATTGGCGCGAAAATCCACTTTCTTGAATATCTTCTGTCCTCGGGGTTTGTTTCAAACTTATGTTCATTCATATCCAAAACTTTTTAAGATGGCTGAATTATCAGGTTATCTATATCAGCGTCAGGACTTTCCTGTTTTGCTCTTTCGATTATAAGCGACCAAATTGTGAGGTGCTCTTCAAACTCACGTCCTATGACAATCTGTTTACCGTGCACATCTTTGACAGTCAGCATACGCTCAGATTTGCTGATTTTGCATGACTTAATGTCACCCCACTGTATCGAGATGTCCAAGTCGTCGAGAAAATGCTCGTTGGGAATACCGTCGTTCTCTATTGAGCGGTTCTCGAACTCGCTTGTTCTGCGCGTTAAGCAATCGGATATGATTACGCGGTAGTTATAACGAATTTTGAAAGGCGACGGACGCCAACGTCTGCCGAATAGCGCACGTATTGAAGAAAGAGCGCAAAATAATAGAACAGCAAGCTGTGCAATAGCCATATTCTGCAAATTGAACATCTCACGTTCAATAAGAGTAACGGTGAACACGATTTCCATGACAACAAACGTAATAAGCGGCACGAAAAGCCACTTGTTTGAAATCCGTCTGTCCTCCGGGTTTGAGTAAAATCTGTGTTCTTGTACGTCCATAATTATTAAGATTGAATTATCAAGTTGTCTATATCAGCATTAGGACTTGCTTGCTTAGCCTTTTCGATTATAAGCGACCAAATTGTGAGGTGCTCTATGAACTCTTCTCCAATAATAATCTGATTGCCATGTATGTCTTTTACAGTTAGCATACGTTCAGATTTGTTGATTTTGCACGACTTAATGTCGTTCCACTGTATGTAAACGTCTTGCTCTTCAAGGTAGTGCTCGTCGGGAAGGTCGTCGTTCTTAAATGTACGATGTTCATATTCGCTGATTCTATAGTTAAGACCGTCAGATATTGTTATGAAGTATTTATATCGCATCCAAGACGGATTCCACGACACATATCGACCAAGTGCGGCATCTAACACGAAATTAAGTGCCGCAAAAAATCCGATAAATATGCGGGGGATCAGCCTGTCTTCGGGGTTCGAGTAGAATTTGTGTTCCTGACTGGTCATACCAAAAACTTCGTCCCTATGCTCTCGCCTTCTAACAGCTTGTACAAATTGTCAGGTTCGCTTCCGTTGATAATCGCTGTTTCTATTCCCGCAGAGGTCGCTATCTTCGCAGCATCAAGCTTGGTTTTCATTCCTCCTGTACCAAGACTCGACGTCTTGTCAGAAGCCAGCGCATAGATATCGTCTGTAATGCTCTCGACCACAGGAATAAGCTTCGCACTCTTGTCCGTGTCGGGATTGGCGGTATAAAGTCCGTCCTTGTCGGTCAAAATCACAAGCAGGTCGGCAGACACTATTTTCGCTACTATAGCCGAAAGCGTGTCGTTGTCACCGAACTCGATTTCTTCTGTGGATACACTGTCGTTTTCGTTGAATATGGGGATTACTCCCATAGAAATAAGCTTTTCAGTAGTGTTCCTCACGTTATGTAAGCGCTCGGGCGCTTCGATTATAAACCGTGTGAGCAGTATCTGCCCGACGAAATGTCCGTAAGACTCGAAATGCTTTTCATAAAGCTGCATAAGTTCGCATTGACCCACTGCGGCGCAAGCCTGTTTGCCCGCCGTATCAGTAGGACGCGACAGCGAAAGCTTGCCTGCGCCGACGCCTATTGCTCCGCTGGAAACAATCAAAACTTCATTCCCTGCGTTTTTAATGTCAGAAATCACACGACAAAGCCGCTCAAGCCGCGACAGGTTTGGAAGGCCCGTCGGGTGGGCAAGGGTTGAGGTTCCTATTTTTATTACGATTCTTTTCATGTCGAATTCTTATTGATAGTTTTTTCTCTGATTTCAAATAACCCGCAAACTCTCGTAAGGCCGAGCAGATGTACGGTATGGTATAAAACGCGCCGACAACCGTGAAAGTTAAAACAAGGCTTGGAACGAGGGATAACATAAAGTTAAGCGTTTCGCTTGCGCGGTTACGGACAATTGCGGCTGCTTGTGCGGCGGATTTCCTCGCCGATAGGCTCGGGTTTTCGCAAAAGAGCACAAGTGCTATGATATGCTTGCATGAAACGCCTAAAGCGAAAATCAAAAGTAAGATGTGAAGCAGTATCAATCCGACCGCGATTGCAATCCCTCCTTCAGTGACATAAGCCTCTCTTGGAAAAAAGAAAAAGTCAGCGGCGAACAGAAACATTGTCGGAACAAAAATTCCTAAACAGGTTTTGAATATTCCCGATATAATAAGAAAGTAACCTGTAAGCCACCGTGTCGGCCGAAAAAAGTGCAAGCACCTACTGCTGATTAATCCGCAAACAAAAGGAGTGCAAAGGAATATGCTTATGCCGAACAAGCCGTAAAGCCCGAGAACACCGGGCGGAGAGAGATAAAGTTTTTCAATAATTCCGCCGAGAATGTATACTGAAATCACTCCGATAATTAAGGGAGCAGAGCTTAAAATAGAGAGCTTTTTTCTTGCGTTTCGCTTGATAAAACGGCGTATTTGGCTGAAAGTAATATTATCCATGATATTCTATCATATATTTAATAAATTTGCAACTTGAAAATTGAATAAAGTTGTGCTATACTTTAAACGTATATTATTATTTTTATCAGAATCAAACGGAGTTATACAATAAACTATGAAAATCACAAAAGCCGTAATCCCTGCCGCGGGGCTTGGGACCCGCGTTTTGCCCGCAAGTAAAGCAGTCCCCAAAGAGATGCTTATGATTGTGGACAAGCCCGCAATTCAGTATATCGTCGAAGAAGCAGTGCAAAGCGGAATCACTGACATTCTTATCATTACAAGCCGCGGGAAATCGGTTATGGAAGACCATTTTGACCGCTCGCCCGAGCTTGAACGCCGTCTTGAGGACGGAAAGAAATACGAGATTTTAGAAACAGTTAAGAAAATCTCAAACCTTGCGAACATAAGTTTTATTCGCCAGCCTGAGCAAAAGGGCTTAGGGCACGCTATGATGTACGCGAAATCTTTCGCAGCGGGCGAGCCGTTCGCGGTGCTCTACGGCGATGATGTTATCATTGACAAAGCGGGCTTCCCTCCTGTAACCAAACAGCTTTGCGACGCGTACGAGGAATACGGCAAGGGTGCAGTCGGCATAAAAGAGGTGTCTTTGGAAGCAATACAGAAATACTCCTCTATGAAAACGGCTTCGCTTCGTGATAATATTTACGCTATCGATGATATGATTGAAAAGCCATCCGCTGAAGAAGTCTTTTCGCTTTACTCCATCCTCGGACGTTGCGTCTTGCCTTACGAGATTTTCGAAATTCTCGAGAATACTGCCCCCGGAGCAGGAGGAGAAATCCAACTTACAGATGCGATGAAAACTCTTTCGAATACTAAGGGAATGGTCGGAGTCGATTTCGTAGGAACCCGCTATGACATGGGCAACAAGCTTGGCATTTTGCAAGCTATTGTCGAGGTCGGACTTACTCACCCCGAGGTCGGAGAAGGCTTTAAGGAATATCTGAAAACGGTGAAATTATAATGATTAAACGAGTGCTTGCGGTTGTGCTGGCAGTGCTTATAACCGCCGCCATGATGGTCGGAACGATTTTGTTCTGTACAGGGAGTTTGAGATGAAAAAGCTTAATGTAGCATGCGGTTTGCTTTTAGGTTGGACATTGTTTTTCCATTCAGTGGGAATTTTTTGGCCGAACTGGCATGGCTATTGCTTTTATTATACTTCATTTAATTGCTTACAAGGAGTATATCATTACAGTGCTTTTTACATAATGATTGCGGTTACAGCGGGTGTAATTATCACAGTTTTTTTAGCGAAAAAGTTTCGGATATTGTTATCTTTTCTTGGTATCGCTTTGTCGAGTTACACACTTATACCAGTGATAATACGGCCAAGAGTTTATTGTTCTGATAGCTATAATCATGCTTATCCTTTCGTTTCCCTGTTTGGTGGTAAAGTAGGGATTTCTGAGATTTCTATCATTCTTGTGGTATTGCTATTTGTAATTTCAACTACACTTACCGTAATGCAACTTTTCAAAAACAAACATGACCCAATCAAAACCTAAAACTATAATAATCATAGGACATTTCGGCGTAGGCAAAACCACTGTCGCAATGCGCTTATGCGAAAATCTCGCTCCAAATGCGTGTGTTGCCGATCTCGATATCGTCAATCCGTTCTTCCGCACAAGCGACTATGCAGAGCGTATCGAGAGTATGGGAGCACGGCTTATCGCCCCCGAATTCGCAGGAAGCAGTCTGGAAGTTTCCACTCTATCGGGCGAAATCGACGGAGCAATCGGCGGCTATGAAGGCACTCTTATCCTTGACACAGGCGGCAACCCTGACGGCGCGGCAGTGCTTGGAAGATATAAAGAGCGGCTATGCGAGAGAGGATATATCTGCTTATATGTAGTGAACCGCTTTCGACCCGAAAGCACGACAGCGAAAGCCGCAGCGGGAGTTCTGAAAGAGATAGAAGAGTCCTGCGGAATAAACGCTACGCACGTTTATGACAACACTCACCTAATGGGTCAGGCTTTCAAGCCTGACGAAAATTACTTAAAAGAAATAATAAAACTAACAAATTTATCGGAGTATGAAATATGAATAAAGTTACTGTAAACACTGACCGTTGCAAAGGTTGTGCTCTTTGCATAGATGCTTGCCCGAAAGATGTTTTGGGCCTTTCAGAAAAGCTCAACAAACTCGGACATCTTGCCGTAGAGGTAAAAGATGATGCGGCTTGTATAAGCTGTGCAATGTGCGCTTTGATGTGCCCTGATTGTATACTTACTGTAGAAAAACCTGAATAAAACTATGTAAAGCGGGTTGCCCCGCTCCGGGCGGGTTTCCGCCCGCTTTGAGTTGCTTATCGGCAGTTCTGCGTTCCTTTTGAGGTTTTGCTCTTTGTGGTATTACTCTGAGTGTTGCTTTGCGTGTTGTTCTGAGTTTCGGTCTGATTTGTGTTCTGCTTTGAACTCTGGGTTTTTTTGCTTGTTTTCTTTGTTGACTTAGGCATTGCTTTTTAACCTCTTAAAATATAGTGAATACTCTTTTCAGACACTGTCCATATAATAAATATCAACAATGTCCTTGTGGATAGTATGCCATAAGAAAAAGAAAATATTACTCTCAAAAAAATAGGGAAGTTTATGTCAAACACAGCCTCTGCTCAAGATTACCTTGAAAGTATACTTGTTCTTGCGGCATCAAAGCCCGCAGTTCGAAGCAAGGACATAGCGGAATATTTCGGTTTTTCAAAGCCGTCGGTTTCTGTCGCGATGAAAAAGCTTAAAGAAGATGGGCAGATTATTGTTGACACAAGCGGTTACATTACGCTTACCGCCGAAGGTAAGAAGATTGCAGACGCGGTTTATAATCGCCATAAAGTGCTTCTGTCATGGCTTAAATCGATTGGCGTGCCAGAGGACATAGCGGAAAAGGACGCGTGTATTATGGAGCATATTATAAGCGAAGAAACATTCGAGGCGATAAAAAGGCTATAAAAATACCTCTTGCAAAAACCTTTTATGTGTGTTACAATAGAAAATTACTTGAATATAAAGAAAAAATTAGGAGTTAAACAAATATAATGGCACTTAAAAATTACGAAAACACAGAAACAAACAAACACGTTCTTACTGTTTCAGTCGCTTTTGCCGACTTTGACAAAGCATGTAACGATGTGTACGAAAAACAAAAAGAGAAAATTAAATTGCAGGGCTTCCGCCCGGGAAAAGCTCCCCGTAAGATGATTGAAAAGCAGTACGGCGAGGGCGTTTTCTTCGAGGATGCAATTGATATAGTATATCCCGACGCTCTTTCTGACGCTATTGAAGAGAAAAAGCTCGACGTTGTCGGCGTAGAAAAACTTGAGCCTAAAGAAGTCGGCGACGGCAAAGACTTTGTGTTCGAGGCAACTGTAATCACAAAACCTGCGGTTGAAATTGACGGGTACAAAGGTATAAAGGTATCAAAAACTGTAAAGACTGTTACAGACAAAGAAGTGGACGAGCAGATTGCGAATAAAGCAGAAACTGTTGCTCGCACTGTCGAAGTGTCTGACCGTGCCGCGAAAGACGGCGATATCGTTGACATCGACTTTGACGGTTACGAGGACGGCGTTGCGTTCGAAGGCGGAAAGGCAGAGCACTTCAAACTTACTCTTGGTTCTGGTCAGTTCATCCCCGGATTTGAAGGCCAAATCGAGGGCAAAGAAATCGGCGCAGAGTTTGACGTTACTGTAACTTTCCCAGAGGATTACGACCCTGCACATGCAGGCAAAGAGGCTGTGTTTAAGTGCAAACTTCATGGCATCGAAGTGAAAGAGCTTCCTGCAATCGATGACGAGCTTGCAAAAGACATTTCAGAGTTCGACACACTTAAAGAACTTAAAGCTGACATCAAATCGAAGATTGAGGCTAATAACGCTCATGCGGCAGAGCATCAGGTTGAGGACGCTTTGATTACAGCACTTGCAGAAAAAGTTGTTGCTGAAATCCCTGAAGTTATGTTTGAACAGCAAACAAATGACTTAATTCATAGTTTCGAGCATAGACTGTCTTCACAGGGTATGTCGCTTGAAATGTACATGCAGTACACAGGCATGGACGCTGACGCAATGCGTGCCCAGTTCGCAGAGCAGTCTAAAACACAGGTTAAGCTTACACTTGCGCTTGAAAAAATCGCAGAGATTGAAAAGCTTGACGCTTCTGACGCTGACGTTGAAGCAGAGATTGCCAAAATGGCAGAAGAGTACAAAATGTCTGCTGAAGACATTAAAGCACGTATTCCTTTGGCAGAGGTTAAAAAAGATTTGACTCGCCGTAATGCGCAGAAATTCGTTGAAGAGAACGCTGTGATAGATGAAAGCGGCGAGGCTCCTAAGAAAAAAGCTCCTGCAAAGAAAGTCACAGCGGAGAAATCTGAAACAGCAGAGAAAAAACCTGCCGCAAAGAAGCCTGCTGCGAAAAAAACGACAACTACTACAACAACAAAAAAGCCTGCGGCGAAAAAACCGGCAGCTAAGAAACCGTCAACAAAAGTTGAGGAGAAATAATTATGGCACTAGTCCCAATGGTAATTGAAGAAACCGGCCGCGGCGAGCGTAGCTTTGACATATTTTCACGCTTGCTTAACGACCGCGTTATTATGCTCTCTGACGAGGTGAATGACGCGACCGCAAGCCTCGTAGTGGCTCAAATGCTCTTTTTGGAAAGCCAAGACCCGAATAAAGATATTGCGTTTTACATCAACAGCCCGGGCGGAAGCATCTCAAGCGGAATGGCGATTTACGACACTATGCAGTATATAAAGTGCGACGTTCAGACGATTTGCATGGGCATGGCGGCATCTATGGGCGCGTTCCTGCTTGCCGCGGGAACAAAGGGCAAACGTATGGCTCTTCCGAACGCAGAGGTTATGATACATCAGCCTTTGGGCGGAACCCGCGGACAGACCACTGACATTAAAATTCACGCTGACCACATTGTCGGAATTCGTGCGAAGATGAACAGAATGCTTTCTGAAATGACAGGACAGCCGCTCGAAACTATCGAAAAAGATACCGAGCGCGACAACTTCATGTCTGCTGAAATTGCTGTCAAGTACGGATTGATTGATAAGGTTATAACAAAACGGGACTAATTTTTAAGAATGAGTGATAAAAACAACAATAATAACGACAAACTTCACTGTTGGTTTTGCGGTAAATATCAAGAGCAAGTCGTGCAGCTTTACTCTTCAAATCTCGGCGCAGTAATCTGTGACGAGTGCATAGAGTTCTGCCACGAAAAGCTTGTAGCAACGGGGATTGCCTCGCGCCCGAAACGCGCGGTACGTTCAGGCACGGCAAAATCAAACATTGCTTCAAAGCTCCCGAAACCCGCAGAAATCAAGGGCATACTTGACGATTATGTAATCGGGCAGGAAACCGCGAAGCGCACTCTCGCCGTTGCGGTTTACAACCACTATAAGAGAATTTCTTCAAACAACAAAGTCAAAGCAGCTTCGAATGAGTTAGAGGGAATTACGCAAACTCCGCAGAGCGCAAAAGATGCAGTCTATGGCGATGTGGAAATCCAAAAATCAAACGTGCTTTTGGTTGGTCCGACGGGAGTAGGAAAAACGCTTTTGGCATCGACTCTTGCGAAAACTTTGGATGTTCCTTTTGCCATAGCTGACGCAACGACTTTGACCGAAGCGGGCTATGTCGGTGAGGACGTCGAGAACATACTTGTTCGCCTGCTCCAGTCTGCCGACTATGATGTCGAGCGCGCAGAGAAAGGGATAATCTACATTGACGAGATAGACAAAATTACGCGCAAAAGCGAGAACGTGTCTATTACCCGCGACGTTTCGGGCGAGGGCGTGCAACAGGCTCTTCTTAAAATTCTTGAGGGAACGGTTGCGAATATCCCCCCGCAAGGAGGGCGCAAGCACCCGAACCAAGAGTTCATTCAGATTAACACGAAAAACATTTTGTTCATCTGCGGCGGAGCATTCGAGGGTCTTAACAAGATAATCGAAAAGCGTATGGCTACAGGTACAATAGGCTTCGGCGGCGACATAAAAAGTGCAGAGGACAACAGCGAGTTTTTAGAACAGCTTATCCCGCACGACCTCGTGAAATTCGGGCTTATTCCCGAACTTGTCGGGCGTATTCCCATGGTTGTTACTCTTGAAAAACTTACAGAGTCCGAACTCATTCGCATTGTGTCAGAACCGAAGAACGCTATTGTCAAACAGTATCAAAAGCTCTTCGCTTTGGATAACACTCTTCTCGAGTTCACTGACGATGCTCTGAAAGAGATTGCGACAACCGCTCTTGACCGTAAGACAGGCGCGCGAGGACTGCGTAGTATAATTGAAAATGCTCTTTCAGACATAATGTTCTCGCTTCCTGATATGGACATTCCGAAAATTGTCATAACGCCCGAAGTCATTCGCGGCGAAGTCGACCCGATGGAAATGCTTAAAAAGGCTGTATAAAAAAGTATGCTTATTCTTGGAATTGAAACAAGTTGCGATGAAACCGCCGCCGCTGTCGTTGACGGCGGTGGCGTAGTTTTGTCATCTGTGATTGCAACCTCGCTTGAACTGCACAGAGCTCATGGCGGAGTAGTACCTGAGATAGCCTCGCGTGCGCATATCGAGAGCATTTCTGCGGTAGTATCGGCGGCGATTGACAAGGCAGAAGTAAAGCTGTCCGACCTTGATGCCGTTGCGGTTACCTATGCGCCCGGTCTTATCGGAGCTCTGCTTGTCGGAGTTTCTTTTGCAAAGTCGCTTGCGTATGGGCTTGGCGTTCCGATTATTCCCGTGCACCACCTTCGCGGCCACATAGCGGCAGGCGAAATAAGCAATCCTGAATTGAAACCTCCGTACCTTGCTCTTGTGGTAAGCGGAGGACATACCGAGCTTGTTGACGTGCGTTCGCATACTGAATTCGTCGTGCTCGGAGCGACTGTTGACGATGCATGCGGCGAGGCATATGACAAGGCGGCAAGAGCTATGGGGCTCTCGTACCCCGGCGGAGCAGAGATAGAAAAACGATTGATATCAGCAGATAAAAACTACTACAAACTGCCGCGTCCGCGCACAGAAGAACCAATGGATTTCAGCTTTTCGGGGCTGAAAACGGCGGTGCTTAATATAGTGAATAACTCGAAACAAAAGGGCGAGCACGTTTCTGTGCCCTGCCTTTGCGCGGCGTTCCAGTTTGCTGTTTGCGATATTTTTGAAGAGCGAGTGCGGCTTGCTCTTGAGAAAACGAAATACGACAAACTGCTTTTATGCGGAGGGGTCGCGGCAAATGCAGGCATAAGGCACCGCCTGCGCTTGGTTGCGAACGATATGGGAGCGGAGTTTTACAGCCCTGTGGGAGAGTACTGTGGCGACAATGCGGCGATGATAGCCGCTGCTGCTTTGTGGCAACAAGCAGATGGAGCGCACTTAGATTTGAACGGATATGCGAGTATGGGGATAGAGAAAACATGAAGAAGATTATAGTTTTATTGGCAATAGTATGCCTGCTGCTTGCAGGGTGCAACATGGGTCGTGTTTATAGCATGAAAGACTTGGATTTCAGCAGTGACCAAGCGGCAATTGAGGCACTGACAAATTTTTATTTCTACAAAAAAGATGTTCTTACAGAGATAAAGAACGAGCTATGGAAAATGGATGACCTTTCGTATTGGAATAAATCGAAAGGTTATGATGATATAAATATATTGACAAAAGAGGGCGAATATGGTACTTGGAATATTGAAGATGCGCCATCGAATTTAAGATTTAATCTTGACGAATATTTTAACTCGTTAGGACAGGATGATTTTTCAATTGTAAGGTTGGACCACACAAGACATTCTTTCAAACCCGGAGAAGACAAAGAGTTCACATATGTTGAGTTCCAAATTGATAATCCGACAATACAAACATCTTCATATTGGTGTATTGTGTTTTCGCCGGAATATTCACTTCTCCAATCAGACAAGAAGGACAACCAAAAGTTTGTCGGCTGGGACGCCAAAATTGAAGGAGATTGGTATGTTTTTAGAAGTGACTATGTCGTCTGAAGATAGCGGATTAAAGAATGAAAAGGAACAGATAAATTCAAAGTAAAAACTTCGAGAATAAAATAAAAATTTCTACTTGAAATTATCTTGCAGGTGTGCTAAAATAATATAGTATGTAAAAATTAGTAAATTTAATATTAAATTTTGTAAGGATAAATAAAAATGCAGTTTTCAAAAGACATCGGAATTGACCTTGGCACAGCAAATACTCTCATCTACATGAAAGGACGCGGGATTATAATCCGCGAGCCATCAGTAGTTGCATACGACGTTAAAACCGATGAGGTTCGCTATGTCGGGCAAGAGGCGAAAGACGTTATCGGAAGAACTCCGGGTTCTATCGTGGCTTCGCGTCCGCTTAAAGACGGAGTTATCGCCGACTTTGACATCACGACATGTATGCTTCAAGAGTTCATCAAAAAAGCTCTTAACAAATCAAGCTTTTCGCGCCCTCGTATCGTAATTTGTATTCCGTCAGGCGTTACCGAAGTAGAGCGCCGCGCGGTTAAGGATTCTGCGGCACAAGCAGGCGGCAAAAAGATCGCTATCATTGAAGAGCCTATGGCGGCAGCTATGGGAGCAGGTCT
>JGI994J12354_10004885_pt1 | contig 11827 bp, 9 predicted proteins | sample IntmicLarv3ML3BL_FD_12354 | JGI IMG/M metagenome (IMG submission 12354) | reverse complement strand
CGATCCCGACGAGCGTGACATTTTGACCGTGGACGGGTGGCTCATGCTCCCAACTTCTTTGTCTTACGGCAAGGGCTACAAACTGCTTGAGATACAGACCGCCCCGCCTTACTTCTTAGGTAACGAGGCTGTGTATTTTGACGTTGACGGCTCTGAAACCGTTGTAACGGTAACAAAATACAATATGCCGCAGAGGATATTATTATTAACGGTGTTGTATCATCTTTTCCCTGTTCGCGGCAAGTCCGCCTGCTGTCAATTCAAGTGCAGCAGCAGTTACGCAAGTATGGAGTTATGTCGGGGAATTATGCTTTAATCTGCTTGTGTTGGTTGGTATGGTGAAAATGGCAGACCGTGTTGTACGAGAACTTATGGGGCTGTAAAATATGCTGTTGCATTTTACGAAGAATTAGGGTATAATAATATCATCAAACAGAAAAGGAGTTTTGATTATGCCAAACATTAAACCTGTTTCCGATTTACGGAATTATAACGAAGTTCTTCGCGATGTCGCTATCGGACAGCCTGTGTTTTTAACAAAAAACGGACGTGGACGGTATGCCATGCTTGATATGCAGGAATACGAAAAAATGCAAGCCACCATTCATTTGATGAGTGAGCTTTCTAAGGGTGAAAAGTCTGCAAAGGAACAAGGCTGGCTATTAATAGATGATGTTGAGAAGTCCCTCGGTATTGTGCATGAATAAATTAAATCTATCACCGTCAGCACAAAGGGATTTGCAGGAAATCAAAGCGTATATTTCTGATGAATTGCAAAATCCTACTGCGGCTGGCAATGTTTTGTTGCGTATCACAAAGAGGTTGCGTTCTTTAATGGATAATTCGCGTATCGGCGCACCATTAGACTCAATTACAGAAGTATATAGCGATTACCGATTTTTAGTGTGTGGCAAGTACACAGTGTTTTATCGTGTTGAAAGCAACACTATATATGTTGTTCGCATATTATATGGTCGGCGGGACTTTATGAGAATATTGTTTGGCGATGTGCCGGACGATGAAAGTGATAGTAACATTATCGACAAATAAAAAAGTAAATATTTTTCAACTCGTCACAGGAAACTGTGGCGACTTTTTATATTCAAAAAGGAGTAGTCTATGGAAGTAAAAATAAACCGCGAAATCCGCGAGTACAGCGAAGCTATATTCTTTTGCCTGTATTTTTCTTGATTTCGGCGAAAATCCATATCACCGCAGGCATTAATACAATAAAAATAAGAGCAATTAATCTGTACGAGGGTATAAAAATGGCGATTTCTTCGATGTCGTGGAATGAAAGCGCGGCGATAATAAAAATAAGAACGCCCGAAACAGACAAAAGGATTCTGTTGTTGGCTTTTGGAACAGCCTTTGAAATTCCGATGGATGCAACATGGATACAAAGAGTGATTTTGGTTACTCCCATAAGCATAAGGTTAAAGGAAATAAGACTTTCGACGTGCTCCAAAAAGGTTCCCAAATGGATAATGCGGGTCGCCGTATATGACGGAAAATCAGCCGATTGAAACATGCTTGAGCCAAGAACAAGAATGTTTCGCAAAATTACAAGCAACAGTAAAGATGAACCGATTATAACAGAAAACAAAAATGCGTTTTTGGGCTTATCGCCTTTTCGAAAGGATGAGAAAATTCCCATGGCAAGAACGGTTTCGCCGAAAGCAATTACTCCCGATGAAAGGGAATCGGAGGCAATGTCCTTCAAGCTGTGGCTGAACATCGGTTGAATATTGGAAAAATCCATCGTGCCGAAGGAAAGCGCTAAAGTAAAAATGATATTAAGCATTACTACGATGCATATTATAAATGACCATCGCCCCAGATTGTTTATTCCGCTGAATGCAAGATATAACGAAACAAGCAATATTATTGCCATAATTACAAGTCTGGGAGTATTTTCAAGCGCAATCATAACAGTATGCTCGGAAAAATTGAAGAGAGCTAAAGCCCCGGTGAAAAGCGCATATATCGAAAACAGTCCGATAACAACGATTCCGATTACTTTTCCGAACAGTCTCGGTAAAATATCAAACAATCCAAAGCCGGGATAAAGTGAAAGAGTTCGGCTGTAGATGAAAATCAAAGGAAGCGTACCGATAAAGGCGATTGGAACCAAAAGCCATGAATCCTGACCGATTGAGGTGGAGCCGCCGAAAAGAGTAGCACACAATATCATAATGGTAATAAGACTGCCTAAATTGCGTGCGGATATGGTATCGTTTTTCATAAGTCAAGTTCCTTATCTTCTTATAATTCCTGTGTCGCTTATACGAATAAATGCATCAACCGAAATATCGGCGTTTTCAAAGACGTTTTTCCAATCTTTTTCAAGCTGTTTCCAAAGCTTGTTGTTATCCCGGTACAAAATATTTTCAAAACCGAAAATATCAATCTTGTGTTCATTTTGTGCCTTTTTTATAATTGCTTCAATTCTGAATTTTAGTGTTTCGGATGCGTTTTTTTCAATATCATCCTTGACTTCTTCGGTCACGGTGAGAGATTCCTTCATTTCAATAAGCTTCATGTCGCTGTCAACCGAAAGAGATATCTTAAGCCTTTGGTCATGATAGTCAAATGATGTTTTTGTATAGCACTTGCGTATTTCGGCCGATACGTCATAGACGATATCTTCCCTGAAATTAAAATTGAAAGCACCGCCTTTGGCTTCGTTGGACAGCATCAATATATATTTTGTATCCTCGGGTGACAAAAATCCGGCAAGTCGGTCGTCATTAAAAAATGCAACACCGTTCAACTCAAGGTTTTTTTCTTCACCGTCCTCTGACGGAACGCACCGAAATGCGGGCAGGATAAGAGGGATTCCGGTACCGTTTATTGCGTTATATGCATCGTAAAGCTGTGTGTTTCGTGTGGAAGAGGTAATTTTGTTGTCGTTTTCAACGATATTGCGTATTTCATATGATGTGGTCATCGTGTCAAGACCCTTGGCGCACAGTACTTCCTTTGCTGTTTTCTCTTGAGAAATTACAATATTCATTGTTTCGCGCGGTTCGTTATCACGCAAAATGCCGTCAATAAGAGCGGCTATTCCTTCGGTTTTTGCAAGGTCACTGCTTATAATGAGAACTTGCATATTGCCGAGAAAAAATTTATTTGAAAGCTTTTTTTTGGAATTTCGTCCTGCGTCAAAAAGTGTTGTACCTTCTGTTACGGCGTAAATAGATTCGACGCTGTTTTCACCGCTTGATGAAACGTTTGCTATTTCCATGGTAATTTGGTAAAGTCCCGATTTGTCGTCCTTGTCTATCGCGATGCCGGATACAATATCAAGAACGGTAATGCTTCGGTAATTCCAACAGCTGCTCATAGATACGCAAATGAAAACAGTCAAAAGCAAAAAAGAGATTTTTCTTAACATACTTAAGACACGCCTCCTTTTTTAAGCCTTGTTTTGTTATCGGTAAGAAAATAAGGTCGTTTTGTCATGTTTCGCCACGGTGCGCGAACAAAAATATCCTTGTTTTCCTGAGTGCCGAAAGGATTATCCCTTGTCATCTGAGAAACGCCGAACGATTTAAGATTGAGGATATGAATCAAAAGGATTGCAAGTCCGAGAGTTACTCCCAAAAATCCAAAGCATGAGGCAAATAAAAGAATCGCACTGCGAATTATGATTGTCGGAGCATTCATTTTTGACACAAGCAGACTGCTTATGCCTGTAACAGCAACAATAATAATCATCGGAGCAGCGACAAGACGTGCTTCGACCGCGGCCTGTCCGACGACCAGCGCACCGACAATACTCATTGCCTGTCCGACCCTTGACGGCATTCGGATGCCTGTTTCGCGAAGAATATCAAACATAATCAGAAGCAATAATGCCTCGACAGGCTCGGGCATAGGGACATTATTGCTGTCAATAGCAATGCTTGTCATAAGTGTGGTGGGCAGCATTTCCTGATGATAGGCGATAATGGCGATATAAAGTGCCGGTACAATGATACTCATGAAAAAGCCTGCGATACGCATAAGGCGTGTGAATGATGTATAATAAAAGCTTAAATAATAATCCTCATTGGTCTGAAAGTTTTCGATGAAAAGATGCGGAACGGTAAGCACAACAGGCGTGCCGTCAACGAAAATCGCAATTCGTCCCTCCAAAATCTTTCCGGCAATGACATCGGGGCGCTCGGTATATCCCGAAGAACGAAAAAGCGACCATTTGTTATCCTGAATAAGCTCGTCAATATAGTTTGCGTCAAGTATACCGTCTATATTTATTTCATTCAGACGACGATACAGTTCATCAAGTATTTTTTTATCAACGATATTATCCATGTATGCTACGCAAATTGATGTATTGGTCTGTTTTCCGAGAGTTAAAAATTTCATCTTAAGGTCACTGCTTCTCATTCGCCGACGCAGCATTGAAAGGTTTGTCATAAGCGCTTCGGTAAAGCCCTCGCGCGGGCCGCTCAATATTTTCTCTCCGTCAGGCTCTGCGATGGCTCTTGTTAAAAAATATTTACTGTCAAGTAAAATAGCTTCACTGGAGTTATTGACAAGTAAAACAGTATCGCCATAAGAAATCGCTTCAATAATTGATTTCAGCTCGTTGGTTTTTTGTACGCCGTTTATAAAAAGGACGCGTTTCATTAAATAGTCAAGTATCTGCTCCGGTTTTTCAGGAAGATCCCTGACCAGGGTGAGCGGCTTTATAATGTATTCATCTATTCTTTGAGCGCTGGTAACGCCGTCAGAAAAGATAAGGCAAAAATGAAACTCGCCGTTTTCTCCGCCGTCAATTTCCCGATACATCATCGGATCGACATCGGAAAACAACTCCTTAAACAAAGATATATTATTTTCAAGTGAGCATGTCAATTCGGCAGATTGTTCCGGTGTAGTATTCTTTTGTTTTTTATCATTGGCATTCGGCTTCTTTTTTTCAGACAAAACACGCACCTCTTTTTTGGTAAATCGGTATTATTATGGTAATTTTGAGGTGCATTATACCTTTTATATTTATAATTACTTATTTAGGGTGTGTTGCAATTAATAAAAAATTAAATTATAATGAGATTCGTAAGCAATTTATTGATAAAGCGGGGATTTTATATGAAACTGTATATGAAGCAAAAGGTTTTTTCATGGGCGGATAAATTTAATGTTGCAGATGCACAGGGAAGCCCTCGTTACTCTGTGCAAGGGGAATTGTTTTCGTGGGGCAAAAAGCTTCATATCTATGATGCGTCAGGACGTGAAGTCGCTTTTATCCGGCAGAAGGTTTTTTCGTGGATGCCAAGATATTTTGTCGAGATAAACGGCAATGTTGCCGCAACGATTGTAAAGGACTTTACATTGTTTCGTCCGTCATATCATGTTGAAGGCTTGCCGTGGCAAGTTAACGGCGACTTCTGGGCGCATGATTATGTTATGCACGACGGTCAGTTTGAGGTTATGCGGATGACAAAAGCATGGTTTACCTGGGGAGATAGCTACGAGCTTGAAATCTTCAATCAGCAAAATGAAATACTTTGTTTGAGCGTCGCGCTGGCAATAGACTGTGCCGTAGCACAGACGCAGAACAGCAGCAACTAAACTGCTCTTCACTTTAAAATCAAGTATGTGACCTAAACCATTTTTCCAATTCTTCGAATTCCGCGATACTGTTTACCCATGTCCGGTAGCATGTGAGCGTGGGATTCAATACACTGTGAGCTGCTTTGATTTCGTCCGGTCCGGCGGTGTAAATGATGCCTTTTCCGCGCTCCTGACAATAGAGGTACAGCTCTAAAAACTGGTGATGGTATGTGTTTGGGCCGGGAACATAGCTGAAGGTGTGAAGATTTTTGATGGACAGCAGCTCGTCCTTGTGCTTGATGGCATCCGGACCGTCCCAATGGTAAATTGAGCGGTCGCCGACCAAACCCGATTCGAACTCCAGTGCCGGACGTGCCCATCGGTTAAACATTTCCACGCCAATCAGCGCGGAAAAATCACAGGCAAGAATGCTGGTAGGCTTTTCGCTGAACAAATCAAAGAAATATCCGGTTTGATCACAGCCACTTTCGGTGACAAAAAGCGTCCACAGCTCCTCAAAAACCTCGTATGTATAGGTCATAGCACGGTCAATATCCTCGGGACAGTCAAATGTGTCAAGACAAAGATTTGAGTCTCCGCGGATAGATAAAAGCAAATCCAGATTGGTATGAAAATCAAACGCGTTGGGAATCACCTGACCGTGAAAGGTCTGATACGCCTTGCGGTAGACCTCGGTTATGCGTTTAAACCAAAAGCCGTCCGTGTCAAGCGTAATAGGTAAAAGCTCAGCAAGCGGCTTGTCCGAGTGCTTGCACCAATTGGTGTCCATGCCGTCCTGACCCCACTCAATCTCATAGCCGCAATAGCAGGCGATTTCGTGAGTGCCGAGGCTGGGGAAAAAGGACGGAATGCTTTCGCCGAGCCAGTCATAACAGGCGGCATCATGCAGTTGATGTGCCAGTACATTATCAAGATCGCCGTAAACACGGTCGCGGTATGAAATGTAACCCAACGGTTTTGCGTCCGGCTTCAAAACATTTGCGCAAAGTATGGGACGGTCAATTATGTCGTGATTCCAATATGCCTCCCAGCGTTTTGCCGATTCGGAAAAATTGGGCTTAAGCGTCAGCATATCGTGTTCTGTGGATGTGTAAGCTTCCATATTGCATAGCTCTCCTCACCTTAACGGTTTAACTCTTTAATCACTTCAACCATTGCCTCAATATTTTCATAAGGGAATCCGTTGTCTACCTCAAGGTATAGCCAGCTTCCGCCTTCCATCGGTCGGAATATTTCAGCATATTCATACATTTTGCGTTTCACATAATCCGGCGTTCCATCTGTTATTCCGCTGCGGTCAGGATGAATGGCGATGGCAAGCTGTAAATCTTTGCACATCGCGGCAAGCTCTTTGAGGTCATAGGCTGTCAGCTGCGGCCAGATCGAATCGACTCCAATCTCTTTAAAATCTTCAAGGATGGGCTTTATGTGCCCGCATGAGTGGAAATGCACCTTTTTTCCGGCTTTTTTAATCGGCTTAATCAGCTCTTTAAATCTTGGTTTGTAGAAATCCCTGAATACTTCAGGTGAAAACATCATGGTTTCCTGCATACCGAAGTCATCACCGAACTGTATGCAATCAACATCCGATTTGATAAGATTTTCAATATCGATTTTTGATTTTTCAAAAAGCATGTCTGTGAGCTTGTACAGGTGTTCGTCCTGACAGTAAATATCCATCAGAACGTCCTCGAATTTCCGAAGGGCTGTTGTTTGCTGAAGAAATCCGACCCAACCTCTTTTAATAAAAAACCCATTTGATTTTAATTTGGCATATTCAGCTTTTAAGGCTTTCAGTTCAGAGTCACCTTCTGTCAAGGCTTTGGGATATGGAAACTGATACTCCTCAAGCTTGCTCCAGTCGTCCAGAGGACGTTTAACCGGATGCCCCTGAATTCCGAAAATCTTATATTCCCATGTGATTCCGAACTCGTCAACATTTGAGCGGGAATAATTGCCGTCCCTGTCAAAATCCTCAGGAGACGGCATTGTAAACTTTTCATCGGAAATTGGAGTGAAGTCTCCCTCGATAGTTTTAAATAATTCCCGGATTTTTTCACCGTGCTCATATATTGCGACCGCATTGACATCGCACTCAAGCGCAATCTTGTCAATCGGTTTAAATTCAATTGCGTTTATTACTCTTTCTCTGTGCGTCATACGAAAAATCTCCTCTAGTCAACAATGACGGTGTCAACTGCTATTTCACCGGATATTACCTTTATGCTTACCCTTCCGTCACGCATTGACACCGTGCCGTAACCGGTTTGTGTTGAAAAAAATGTTTTCCAGTTCTTTGAATTTAAGGTTTTGGCGTAAAGAGTTTTATTCACATTATCATATCTTACGCCGGTGTATGCACGAAGAAGGTCATATGATGCCATGGCGCGGGCGTACCAGCTTCCGCATTCATATTCGTTATATGGATTTCGAACTGTACCGTCATATCTGTTTCGGCATGTCTGCACAATATCCAGTCCTTCTTTTAATCGTCCTTTTGAAATCAGATGAGATGCCACTTGATATTCAATGCCTGTCCAAACCTCATCGCTGTATACAAAAGGCAGCGACGGCTTGCCGCCGTAAGGCCAGCTGCACAGCAAAAGTCCGCCCTCCTCTCCGCAAGCGTATCCGGAGCGCTGAGGATTGGAATGAAGCGATAAATCGGTTTTAAAATTATATTTATATATGCTCAGCAAATTTGACAGGATTTTATCCTCGCTTATAATATCGGTAAGTCCGCTTAATTCTGAAAGCCAAATGCCCGTGATACCGTCTGATAAACAACCTGTACCATATTGATATTTCGGTCCCTCCTGTTTAATCAGCTTTTGAGCTTCAGAAGATTCATGGCTGTAGTCAAGTTTTTCGTTCAAATTTATCCATTCCACTTTTTGGTAGAAATATTCACCGTTCCAAAGGTCGCTTTCAAGGTATTCGCGTCCTTTATTATACAGCGCTATATATTCATCACAGGTATCAGACAGCACTTCACTCATCATATAGGCGGCTTTTAACGCGCCTAAATAAAAGGAAGTACACATACCGTCAGCGCCCCAAAACTCTATATCATATGTATTGTGATGAGGTTCAAGCAGATAGCCGTTTCTGTTCGGGTCCCACTTTTGTATGCAAAAATCCATGCTTTTTTTCACAAAAGTCCAGATGTTCCGAAGCCAATCTGTATCGCCTGAAATAAGCCAGTCCCGGTATATTTTAATAATGCCGCCCAGTTGTCCGTCGCTTGCCGGACGGTGAAAAGGCTCGGCTTTTCGTATAGGCAAAGGCGCTCTGAATTCCTGAAACCCGATATCGTCCTGGCATTCATTAAATTCTGTTTCACGAAGACTGCGTTCAAGACGCGGAAATAAATTACAGATTGACTGCGCGTAATTCCAGACATGAGTACAGCTGCCGGAGCAGGAGCCGCTGTCGTTGCAGCAGCCTTCCCAGCCCCAGAGTCTGCCGTCCGTCTGACGCAAAATGGTGGGTGATTTTAGAATGGATAAATTGGCTGAAACCGCCTCTGTGATTTCCTCCGGAAGCGTGCTGTCATAAAAGCAATTTGTAAATTTCTCTGTTTTATTATATAAGTCGTCGTATTTCTCCGACCACATTTTCATGCCGCAGTCAATATCGGAAATTACAGAGCTGTACCAGGGCGAGTAAGCCGCCGCGTTACCGCGTTCACAGTCACCGTTGCTTCCGAGGAATAACTCGGAATTTGGAGAATGCCACGAAAGCCTGAGCCTTACGGTTTTTACCTCGCCTGATTCCAGCGTGAACGGTACGGCGATTGTCGCGCCTTTTCCGGGATTTTCCTTAAAATCCTTATGCTTTTTATTTTCATAGCTGCCTTTTAATATGTCGTTCCATTTCATGGTTACCGGGTCGAACCATCCTCCGCGAAACCACGCTGTATCAATATATGCCTCACGGTCAACAGCCGCTCCGAAAGCATCGCCCTTATATTCCAGCACGAAGCCGTTTTCAACAGCACGAAAACTATGCTTGTTTCCCGATTCAAAAAAATTCGCGGTGCAGAAATAATATACAGCGTCCAGTTTTTTGGCGGTTTTATTTGTAAATGTATATTCAATTCCGGCAAACGGGAGGCTTGACGAATCCTCATCGCCGGGAATAAAAGGACTCCACGCGTTTACGCAAACATCAAACGGCGCTGTGTTGTCGGACAGATTAATATTTGCAAAGGGGAAACGTGATGAAAATTCACCGTTTTTATAATGAGGGAATCCGCATGTGGTATCCAACAGTCCGCAGCCTGCTCCGCCTCCGCCGTCAGCGCCGGTGAATATTTTATGTGAGGGCACAGTTGATTCCAAAACCTTAGTGATGTTTTCATCGTCTTTAACCGTAAGTGCGCTGAACAAAAGCGTGCGTTTTTTTATGTCCGGTCTGTTTTGTATTGACAGACTTCCAAAAGCGCCGTTACCTTCAATACATATCATGCCTGCGCCAATTCCGCCAAGGGGAAAGGAAACTGCCGCGGCGGATTCCTTTGAATATTTTTTCATACGTATAACCATCCTTTAAAAAGCAATCAAAATAAATTTATTTGATAATAATATACTTTTCTACCTCATAGCGTACAGGTACGGTATTTTCAGTGCACATTGGATTTTTTATTTCTTCCGCACAACCATTGCCGTTTTTCATGGAAAGGCGAAGGATGGAAAATCTACCGTTTTCGTAATTAAAGCTTATACCGTCATCGGAAAATAAATCAAAATCCCGATAGACTTCGCCGTAACAATACGCAGTCAAGCGGAAGACGGTGTCTTCAAGCACGCATTCGGTCGGCTCGGCAAGCGGTAAAATAGCGCCGCTTTTAATAAATACGGGAATTTCTTCAAAACCGCCGCAAACGGTGTGGGTCTGCCCGCCGACATACTTTTTGTTTGTGTGAAAGTCGTACCAGTTTCCTTGCGGGAGGTATACTTTGCGGTTTTCTTCACCGCAGAAGAGTGGAGCTATCAGCATATCGTCGCCCATAAGATAAGCGTCCTCAATGCCGTATGTCATAGGGTCATCCGGATAGTCCATGACAATGGCACGGAATGGAGGACGACCGGTTTGATGATACTTCGCGAATGCGGAATACAGATAAGGGATAAGCTTTGTGCGCAAGGAAAGCAGCCGGTTTGCGGCGGCAGTCAGTGCTTCTTTGTTTGGAAGAAAATCACCGTCAATATTTTTTTTCGTATCAAACTGATACCATGGCGGACTTGGGAATGTCCAGCAGTCTACAAGGGCAATGGGAGAAAAGATTACGATAGCTAAACGCTTAATCAAATCCTCTTCACTGTCGCATTGGCGAACCTCCGGAGCCCATAGCAGACCGGAAAAGCCCATGCTTACCATGCCGCGGACAAAGTCTCGAAGGTCGTAAAGGTCGCTGTAGAGTACAAAAGGATGAGCGGCGGCAAGTGCGCCCGAGGCTCTTACAGAACCGTATGTGCGTTTATTACGTGCGCGGAATTCTTCCTCGAGCGTCTTCTGATAGAGCAGCCCGAGAAGATTGTGCATTTGTTCTCCGTCAAGCCCGGAAGGGAAGAGGGCGCAGTTTGGGAACGACCATCCGCCCGTAAAATCGGAGCCGTCGCATTCGTCCGCTTTAAATCCTGAAATTCCGGAATCTATAAATTTTTCACCGTGATAATTACCGAATATTTTTTTAGCGTCAGGGTCAGCTAAATCGGGTACCAATCCCCTAAAGACCTTATAATCTCCGGCGTATTCGGTTAAAGGAGCATAAATGTCCGAGGTCGGATGTACAAATACATGCTCCCACAGGTTGATTTTAAATCCGTTTTTTGACATCTTATCAATAAATGCCTTGGGGTCGGGAAAGCGTTCTTCATCCCAGAGATAAGAACAGGAGTATGAATGGCTTTGCCATCCCGGCTCAAGACCAAAAACATCACAGGGAGTTTTGTCGCGGCGCAGGGTTTCGGCAATCGCAAGTGCACTTTTTTGGTCTGCCCAGCTGTGTGCGCGGTACCAAACGCCCAGCCCCCAGAGAGCGGGAAGGCATCCGCCGCCGGAAAAGAGGTTGTACCGGCTTACGGCATCGGACATTTCAGGTCCTGAAAACAAATAAATGTCAGCGCCCGAAGCCGGAATATCAATAATCATTTTACGTCCGGGGCGTGAAGGAGGAACGGTATAAAGGTCATCGGTGCTGTTTGCGACGGCATTTCTCGCGTTTTCGACCGAATCCCCG
>JGI994J12354_10004884_pt1 | contig 11828 bp, 12 predicted proteins | sample IntmicLarv3ML3BL_FD_12354 | JGI IMG/M metagenome (IMG submission 12354) | reverse complement strand
AAACTCTCCTATATTATTACTCATATATAACTCTGCATTTTTTTGAACCTTATACAAATCATATACAGTTATCTTTACAGTAATATTTGCAGTATCTCCATCATATTTCTCATCAGTTATCGAATATTTCAAATTACGATATTGCTTTTTTAAAACATCACGATATATAGCTTTTTGTTCAGACGTCAAATTTTCACCATCTATAAATGTATCTAATTCATTTAATATTACTTGATCTTCACTACGATATCTATCTAAATATCTATCTACCGTCTTTGTTGCACTCATGTTTGGTGAGCAGCCGCATCCAGAAACTACAATTAAACAAATGGCTAAAATTGCAAACATTTTAATTTTTTTCATATATGTCTCCTCTTTCATTATTGCTATTATTATGGGTATTTAATTTATTTTTATACATAAATATGGTAAAATGATTTACAGGTGATTAATTATGAAAAGACTAGTATCAGGAATTCAACCAAGTGGAGAATTAACAATTGGAAATTATATTGGAGCTATAAAACATTTTGTAGAAATGCAAAAAGATTATGAATCATTTGTTTTTATAGCAGATATGCATTCAATAACAGTTAGTCAAAATCCAATAGAACTTAGAAAAAAAATTCAAAGTTTAATTGCAATCTACTTAGCGTGTGGACTAGATCCAAAACACACATCATTGTTTATTCAATCAGAAAATAAATACCATGCTAATTTAAGTTGGATTTTAGAATGTAATACATATATTGGTGAATTAAATCGCATGACACAGTTCAAAGACAAAAGTAAAGACAAACAAGCTGAAGCTATTAGCTGTGGATTATACACATATCCAGCCCTTATGGCTGCTGATATTCTTTTATATGATGCTGATATCGTCCCAACTGGAATTGATCAAAAACAACATGTTGAATTAACTAGAAACATTGCTATTAGATTTAATAACAAATATGGTGAAACTTTCAAAATACCTCAACCACTTATTCCAAAAAGTGGAGAGAAAATAATGGATCTAAGTGATCCCACAAAAAAAATGAGTAAGTCATCTCCATTAAATCATAAAGGTACTATTCGCCTACTTGATGATAAAGAAGTAGCTAGAAAAAAAATCATGAGTGCTGTAACTGATTCAGAATCAATAGTTAAATTTGATGAAATTAACAAACCAGGTATTTCTAATTTAATTACCATTTATAGCTGTTTAACTAACGAAACTATAGAAGAAATTGAAAAGAAGTTTTCTCTCACAAACTATGGAATTTTTAAAGCAGCTGTAGCTGATGTTGTAGTTGACTTCCTAAGTGATTTACAAAATAAATACAATGAAATAATTAACAGTAATATTATTGATGAAGCCTTAGATGATGGCATCAAAAAAGTAGATGAAATCGCTAGAAAGAAAGTTGAAGAAGTATTCTCAAAAACTGGTTTAGGTAGATAATCTATTTAACTAAACTACTATTTTGATATGATAACTTTATCAACTTATATAATTCATAATGCTTAAAAGATATTTTCTCCTTTAAAATATCTTTTAATTTTTCATAAACTTCATCAATCATTCCTCCCTCTTCAAAAAACCATTCAGAATACAAATATCTTAATTTTAATTCATCCCTTACTTCATATAACGTTTCAATTTCTAATTTAATAAACTTACCAATAATATCATCTTGTCTTAAAATATGTCTCTTCTTTCTAAGAGATATTTTTTCATATACTATCTCTTTCTCACCTATACTATAAGCAATCTCCCCAATATTCAAATCATCACTCAACTCTAACTTACTAGAAAATTGAACGATTCCCGCCTCATTCAATTCCACTACAAGAGAATTTTTAGCATCAGTTATTAAAAAAGCATAATCAATTATTGTCTTACTTCCATTCTTAACTACAGAAGTTTTTTGATATATTAAATCCATAAAAGCACTATCTACTTTAATTTTATATTTAACAAAATCAATTATTGTCTCTGAACTAACCCTAAAAAGAGGGACTTTTTTTAATAACTCTATTTCATCAAACTTATCCCATTCATAAAACTCATAAACTTCTTCGTCTTGAAAATTTACCAAAATATCGTAATAAAAATTCATTTCTAATCCACCTTTCAAATGAAATTAAAATTAAAATAATTCCTACAACAACTAGCCAACATTCTTTTCTTCTAATAATAAAGTTTACAAATTCCAAAAAACTATACCCCATAGTTAATAAATTCAAGTACAAAATCATAAACATAAATCCTAACGAACATAAAATAACCCCCAATAAAAATAAACATACTTTTGTCATATTAATCAACACCTAATAACATTATATTTAAATTAAATCTATTTTAGTATATAATTAATATATAAATTTTGAGGTGAAATTAATGAGAAAAGAAACTAAACTAGTCCTTGTAATTGGTTTTATATTATTCCTAGCACTTACTATATACTATATTTTTCAAGCAAATTCTGTTTCAGAAACACATGCCATAACTGGTAAAATAATTCATATAACAGATAATGCTCTTACTGTAGAATCAATTGATTTAAATCTTTATGTAGTTAACACCAAAACTAATAATTATTCACTTGGACAAGTAATTGAAGTATATACGAAAAGTCCTATTCTAGAAACCTATCCTGCTCAAATAAAAGCATCAAGAATCATCATAATAGAAAAACATACAGAAGAAGCAACACTTACTATTATCTATGCAAAAACAGATATTCCCAAAAATACTAAAATAACTGAAAGCTTAACTGAAGCTAAAACAATTAAATATAGTGAATTAGGTGATATGACATCTTATTATTTATCTATAGAAAACATTATTGGAAAATATGCTATTAGTGATATTAAAAAAGATGAATACTTTAAAATAAATAACTTAACAGATATTCTTCCAAACACTAACAATAAAAAAGAAGAAAATAACACTCAAATAACTTCTCCAAATGAACCAGTTAAAACTGAAGCTGATGTAATAAATTACTTTACAAATTTAGAGGCAAGTTTAAATAATTCAACTACTTCTTCTTCATCAATAAAAGAACATTTTGTAACAATCATTGATTTCTTATTTTATAATGGTACTATCTATGATAAAACATTCAACGAATTAAGTGATCAAGCCAAAATACAAATATTAAAAGCATCTCTTTACATAGATTCTAAAATTGATACCCTATTCCCAGGATATAAAGATACAATTGGCAATACTGCCAATAACATAAAGATAAAAATTATTACTACTTATTTAGATACAACCACCAAAATCTGTCTGGAAAATCAAATAATTTGCGCTCAAGCAAAAAGTGATTTTCAAGACATGAAAAATAGCTTTTCTCTAACATGGCAATTCTTAAGTGAATTAGCTGGCTCTTCTATCCAAAAAATAAGCGATTGGTATCTAATATGGCGATAAGTTTTAAATGGTAATCTACTAAACAATAGTGTATAATTAAAAACAGAAATATTTATTCTGTTTTTATTATATAATTTAATTAGAAAGAGTGACTACATAACTTATGAAAAAAATAATACAATACATTATACTAGGAATAATTCAAGGATTTAGTGAACCTCTACCTATTTCATCTAGTGGACACTTAGTTGTCTTTAAAAATCTATTTAATTCAAATATGTTCAATGACCTAAACTTTGAAATAATTGTTAACTTTGGTTCATTCATTGCAATATTTATAATATTTAGACATGAAATAGTAAAATTATTAAAAGGCTTTTTTAGTTACATATTTAATAAAAAAGAACGTAATAACACAAAAAAACTTTTCAAATATTGCTGGCTCATTGTTATTGGATCTATTCCAGTAGGAATAGCAGGAATTCTTTTGAAAGAAACGCTTGAAACAGCACTAGCAACAACTTGGTTGGTTGGAATAGCTTTCTTACTGACAGCTTTAATGCTATTTCTAGTAAGAAAAATAAATGGAAATAAGTGCGATGATGACATAACTTATAAAGATGCTCTAATAATCGGTTTAATCCAAGCTATAACACTATGTCCTGGAATAAGCCGCAGTGGAACAGTCCTAGTTGGATGCCTAATATGTGGTTTAAAAAGAGAAAGTGCTCTAAAATACACATTCATGCTTTATTTCCCAGTAAGTATTGCCTCTTTTGGCCTAAGTATTATTGATATTGCAAATGCTGGTACATTCTCTTCAATTTGGCTTCCATATCTATGTGGATTAATTGCTGCAGCTATAGTTACCTACTTCTCTTACAAATGGCTCTCAAACATCGTTAAAAAGGGGAAATTATGGAAGTTTTCAATCTACTGTTTAATCCTAGCAATATTCGTTCTAATCTATTTTAGATAGCAAAAAAAACTCCAAAAATGGAGTTTTTTAATCTAAACTTTCTTTTTCCAAATCCGCAACCTTAGAAACTAACTCTGCTTCTTCAAGAAGCAAGTTTTCTTCATGTGTTTTAAACAACATTTCATCAAATATATTTTCTAAAATGTCATACATCTGCCCAGGCAAAACCTCTTCAACACTCATTGACTCACCACTACCTATTTCCTTAAAAATAACATCAGTTTTAGTCAAAGTATAATCATTATTAAGTAAAACAGCACGAAAATAATTTACCTCAGCATAAGTAGTTTTTTCAGCAACAATATAATTCTTATCATTATCCAAAGTTATTATCTTTTCAGTTTCTATCATATACTCCTACCCATCTCCTCTAAGTCTGCTTCTTCATTTTCCACTACATCAACTTCAGAAACATACTTATTTTTAAAATTTTCTACTTTTGCCAAAAAAGTTTCTACTTTAGAAGCAAATAGCTGTTTATGTTCATTTTCATAATTCATACTAGCTTCAAACTCTTCTATCTCAAATGGAGCTAACCAATCTCCTATTTTATTTTTATGTTTAAAAATAAAACTATTTGCTTCATTAACACGAGCTTTTACAGATTCAAAATCAATAGAAAGTTCCGTTACTAACTCCACATTATTTTGCGTCTTTTCAAAAGACTTGCTACGAATAGCAAATGAAATATCAGTATACTTTCTTTTCAAAAAATCTATTCTACCAGTCAGGACCCCTAAGCTCTCTTCTCTAGCTAAAAATCTTTCCAGCTTTTCTAAACTTTGCTTAGTTTGCCCTAATTCATATTCAACAGATCCATTAAACCCTTTTTTTCCAGCAATTTTCTTTGTTTCTAACTCCTTTATTTTTGCTTTTGCATTTTCAAGCTTAATTTCACATCTCCATCTACTAAATGAGGGCATTGGTTTTGTTGTTTGAACCCTAACTACTCTATTTACAACTGGATCAGATGGTGTTTCCTGAGTAGGTTGCGCACTGCTTGAATCTGTTTGCAAGACTGGTTCTTGACTAGATTGCCCACTACTTGGATTAAATGTAGCTGCTCCATGAAAACTTGCATTATTAACTCTACAATATCTCTCTAACTTATCAAGCCCAGGTATCTGAATATATGATTCATTACTAAGGACCTTATATAATTCAACAGCCGACTCCTTGTAATCAAGATCAACAAACAAGTCTGCTAATTCTTTTGCATCATGCAATGCAATTACACTACCCAAAAATGGCACAGTCACCCTATTTACTGTAGGTGCATTTAAAAGCTTTTTTAATTGCTGTAAATTTTTAAGCTTTTCAACATCTGCAGAACTATCAAAAACTCCTGCTCCACCCTTAGTTGCAGCTTTATCAACAATCGCCTTTATATCACAATCAACATTTTCCATCAATTTACTTTTATCTATCGCCAGCATTTTTTTCCAACTCCCTTTTATTACAGTAATTTTAACATACTAAAGTATATAATTACAACTTACAATTCTTCATCCTTTAATTCGATATTCTTAACATCAGCACTATTAATCGACTCAAATCTTTTTGTAATTTTTTCTGTTGTTATATGAATATCTTTAACATCCTTACTAACAGTATCAATAGATCTAGATAACTTATCCCATCTACTACGATATTTATCAAACTCATAGCTTAATTTATTTAATTCAGCATGAATTACTTGCGCATACTTATCACGTTCTAAATTCTTAAGTATCATACTGATTGTTGATAATGTACTCATTAATGTTGTTGGACTAGTCAACCAAACTTTCTTATTATATGCCTCTTTCAACAAATCAGGATGATATGCATTAATTTCAGCAAATATTGCCTCAGCTGGCAAAAACATAATTGCTTCATTTGCAGTTTCTCCCGGAATTATATACTTACTACTAATTGCTTCAATATGCTTTTTTACATCCATCTTAAACATCTTTAATGCCATTTCTCTTTCTGAATTATTTAAAGATTTATCAGTCATTCTTTGATAATTTTCTAAAGGAAACTTTGAATCAATACAAATAGTTCCAAGTGGTTCAGGAGCATACAATATAACATCAGCCAATGTTCCATTAGAAAGCTTATGTTGAACTTCATATATTCCCTTATTATTTTCTCCAAAAACACTAGTTAAAATATAATTAAGATTAACTTCTCCAAATATTCCACGTGTCTTTTTATCCGTTAAAACAGTTTGTAAAGAAATTATATCTGTTGATAAACTATCTATTTTCTTTTGCGCCTCATCAATCTTAGTAAGCCTTTCCAAAATATTATTAAATGTTTTATTTGCTCTATCAAAATTTTGATCTAATCTTTCATTAACCTTACTATTAATTAATTCCAATCTTTTTTCAATTCGATCATTTAATTTTTCAAAATCACTGCCTAAGTCCTTTGAAAAAGACAGTTTAAAGTCACCAATTTCTCTAGTTAAATTAGTTTCAAAACGACCAAATCTCTCAATAGTATCCGAATTATTACTTTTCTTAAATAAATTAACTATCAAAAGAATAATTACTAATACTAATAACCCAACAATTATATAATCCATACCAAAAGACCCCTAACCTAAATCAAACTTTTTATTTAAGATTTTACTTAATATATAAGCTATTAACATAATAATTACAACCTGAATCAATATCATCGGATCTCTCAAACTTTGCAATAATGAAGTACCAACAAATCCCCAAAAATAAACCATCAATATTTTTCCAAAAAATATTGATATAAAAAACTTTTTAAAACACATCCTTGACAAACCTGCTGCAATATTTACTAAAAATGCTGGTGTAAATGGAAGTGCTACAACCATAATAAGTTGATTAAAACTAGCCTTATCAATAAAATTCATAACTTGATTAACTTTTACCATAATTCTAAATCTTTTATCAAACCAATTTTTAACACCACTTCTAAATATCCAAAATGATATACAACAACCAATTAAAGTACATATCCAAGAAATCATAAAACCAAGTAAATTACCAAATGTTAAAAAGTTTAATGTAATAAAAACACTAAGTGGTAATATTGGAATAATAGATTCTATACACATCAAAAGACAACCAAATATTGGTCCATAAATTCCCATCCATGAAATAGCACTTTCCACTAATATATCTAATTTTTCAAATATTTCCATAATCAATCACAATAACAGTATACCACTTTTTTAGTCACTTAACATCATTTTTACAACCCCATTGGCAGTAATAGTATCAAATTAGTCATTAAAAAATCACTCATAATAAACTTGAGTGACATTATAACCATACAATTCTAGCATACTAACAGCTCTTCTGCTTTTTCTTCCCTTTTCACAGTACAAACAATATGAACGTGTTTTATCCAATAATTCTCTATAATTCATAATCAAAACATCATAAGGAATATTCTTAGCACCACTTAAATGTTTTTTACTATACTTATCTGGCTCATCCAAATCAATTAAGATTCCCATATTTCTTCGATATTCTTTAACTGAAACTCTCTTCACCTTAATACATCTCCTCTTTTATTGTATGCACAATCAAAAAAAAGGAGACAAATAAATTTTTATGCAGAATTTGTAGAAACATTTTTAGTTAAATAACTATTTTTTTTATTATTAGTAATCCTTTAATAAAAAGTCAATGATGTTTACATATTTAATTCCCTCATTGGAATCTAAAAATAACCTATCAGATGTGATTATCCATTTTTCAAAATTATCTTGTATATTGGAAAGAGCTTTCATTTCTCGCATCAGTACACCCTCAGATTTAATTGTACTAGAAACTTGTATATATATTTTTTCACTCTCTTTACTAGCAATAAAATCAACTTCCGAATTAATATTTTTCCCAATATTAACTTTATATCCCCGTCTTAGTAATTCAAAATAAACAACGTTTTCAAGTATCGAACCGTAATCAGAATCCCTATAACCAATTATTGAATTTCTAACTCCCGTATCAATAACATAGTATTTAGCCAAAGTTTTTAAAATCTGTTTCCCTTTAATATCATACCTCGAAACTTTATAAATAATAAAAGCATTTTCTAACATTTTTAAATAATTATCTATAGTGATATGATTCGTGACTTGTCCACTTGTATTAAGATAGTCACTTATTTTTTTTGGAGATACTAAATTACCTATGTTTTGTGACATAAATTCTGTAAGATTTTTAAGTAGAGCAACATCCTTTATCTTGTTTCTTCCAATAACATCTTTCATTATAACAGTGTTATAAATATCTTCTAAATAAGAAAAGACTAATTGATCATCTTTTTCTAAAGTATCTATCGCAGGAAGACCTCCATATTTCAAATATTCTTCAAATTTTTCTTCAATATCATTTTTATCATAATTATTAAAAATTAGATATTCTTGGAATGATAAGGGATATATTTTAATTTCTACATATCTTCCTGATAAAAGTGTCGAAAGCTCGCTTGATAAAAGATATGCGTTAGAACCTGTAATATATACATCAACATCAAAATCTACAAGTAATGAATTTACACATTTTTCCCAGTTTTCCACTGATTGAATTTCATCTAATAATATATAACATTTCTCTTTATTAATTTTCTCATCTAAATAAGCATACAGTTTCCTATAATCTGAAATATCTATATATTTTAATGATTCAAAATTTATATATATTATATTTTGTTCTTTTATATTATTTTTTATTAAAAATTCTTTAAACAATAACAATAAACTCGACTTTCCACTACGTCTCATACCAGTTACTATTTTAACAAATGGCTTATCCTTGAATGCTATAAGTTTATTTAAATAGAGATTTCTTTGTTTCATTTTCTTCACCAATCATATTATACTACAGTTTTTATCGGTTGTAAAGTTTTGAAAGTCCACTTTCAAAACTCTTGCAAAAAAAAAGTTTTGAAAGTGGATTTCGGTTTACAAATTTACAATAAAAGAAAACAAAATAAATATTTTATATAGAATTTGTCGTTAACATAAATTAATTAGTAGGATATCTTAGGAACGCTTATTTGCCGACCTCGTGCATTCCAGTATGCATTGATATACGGAATCTTGCAATCGGAAGAAAGATTCCGTTTTTTTGTTCTATTTACATTGCTAGTAAAAAGAGACTAATTATAATAGCTAACTCCTGCTATGTAATCATTAAATTAATCATCTCCAAAGAAATCATCAAAAAATTGATCATCAGTAACAAAATTTTCATTTACTATTACTGACTCTTTATCAACATTTATTTTTGTTTTTTCAACCTCTTTAACTTCTTCAACAACTTTATTTGCCTTAGGCTTCTCTACTACTTTAGGTGTGTTTTCCGCTTTCAAAACATCTGAATGTTTTTGTTCTTCAACTTGCGTCTTTTCTTTTTCCTTTTCTGCAAGTAACTCTTTTTGTCTAGCTTCTTCTGCATCCAATTCTGCAATTTTGCGATCAATATCTTTCATCATTGCATCTAAGTCCATATTAGCCAGTCCATTTGCAAACGGATTATTTGGCATTCCACTAGGTGGAACATTAGGATTCATTGGTTGATTATTAACTGGAGCACCAAAAGGATTTCCAACAGGAGGATTAAAATTAGTTAATGGATTTGCTGGCTGTGGATTAGGATTTGCAAACGGATTTATTCCTGGTGTTGGAGGAAATCCTGGCATCACGCCATTTCCACCGCCATTATTACTATTTTCTAATGAACTAAGCATTTGTTTCTTCTTAGCTTCCTTAACAAACTCTTTAATTTCAAATAACTTAACTTCCTGTATTTCTCTAGTTGGATACTCTTCAACCTTTCGATTAATTCCCCAATTCATTTTAAAATCAGGTTCTAATTGCGTCTTAAATGGATTCATACGAAGCCGCATTATAATTGCTTCAAACAACTTCAGCTTCTGCAAATCAGTAACAGTTATTAGTGGTGTTGATGCAGTTTTATCTTTTTCTTTACTCTTCACCTCACCAGCTATTTTACTTATTTCTTCTAATGCTGCAAGTTCTGTACTTATTAAATATATTGTATTACCACAGTTTCCTCGAATTACCTGGGCAACCTCTTTTCCATAAACCTCATTTAACTGAGCAAAATTTTGAATAATAAACGTAAATCTCATTTCTCTACTTCTTGCTGCTGACACCATTGAATCAACATCTTTAAGTGGAGGCATATTAGCAAATTCATCTAAAATAAAATTAGTTCGATATTTTAATTTTCCACCATTTTCTTGAGCAACATCAATTAATGATTCATAACACTGTTTAATAAATATTGTAACTAAACTATGATATGTTGTTTTTTCATCATGAATAACAATAAAAACCGCTGTTTTTTCTCTTCCAATGTCCCTTAAATCAAAATCACTATGACTTAACATTTCACTTAAATTTTCGCGTGATGCAAATAATCTGATTTTTTGTCTAAATACTGATAAAATACTTCCCTTTGTATCAGTTGGAGCATTAATTGTATTTGATGCAAATACATACGGATTTGAACTCTCACCTTTCATAGTAAAATACTCTTTTATATAAGTTCCAGCAGCAAATTTTTCCTCACCAATTGTTGCCATATAGTTTATTGAATTAATATTAATTTGATCTTCTTCTACATCTTCAAATAAACCAAGTGATAATCCAGAAAAATAATCAGCCGCACTCTTCTCCCAGAATGGATCATTTTTATTATTTGGATCTTGTAAAATATTTAGTGCAACATCATCCAATAACTCTGTAGATTTATCCTTATTACCTGCCTTGTAATATTGATAAGGAAGTGCTAAAGGATTCCAAGCATTACCTCTTTGTGGATCACGAAAATTCAAAAGAATTATTTTATATCCACGATCTTTTAATGCCGAGGCACTATAACGATATATTTCGCCCTTAGGATCAGTTATAATCATGCTCTCGCCCTTTTTAGCAAGTAGATTAACCATTGGTTTAACTATTGTTTCTGTCTTACCAGATCCAGTTGATCCAATAACAAGATTATGATATTCACCATTATCTACCCATATCTTTTTACCATTATTAATAAGTGGAATTCCAGCAGCAGTTATTTCATCAGATAATGGATCAACCATTTCTATGTGTTTACTAGTCTTAATTTCCTTATCCTTGCTCCATCTTGAATAGCCTTTTTCATCATTCTCGCCAAGACTAAAGCCAATTCCTTTGCCACCTTTATCTTTACCAAAAATATAAGAAGATACACTTGTAAAAATAACGATTATCATTAAAAAGAAAATCATTAGTGTTACAAGAATATAATCACTACTAAATGCTAGAAAAGGACTTAAACCATGAAATACTCCCTCATTTGCAAAAGAGTAAAAGTTTGCCACTAAAATTGCACATAAATACAAAAGTAATATGCAAAAAACTGCAAATATAACAAAATCTTTCGATGATACCTTAAATTTCATAAACAAACCTCCATGCAATATTCAAAACTATTATACTATAAAGAC
>JGI994J12354_10004883_pt1 | contig 11830 bp, 8 predicted proteins | sample IntmicLarv3ML3BL_FD_12354 | JGI IMG/M metagenome (IMG submission 12354) | reverse complement strand
TGTACTACAACCGCCATACCGATACCGGCACGCTTAACCCCCGCATATCCCCTACTAACTTCTATCCGATGATAGGCAGCGTTCCGACCCAAAAACAGGCCGAACGCATGATGGCCGAACACCTTATGAACCCTGAAGAATTCTGGGGCGAATGGGTTATTCCAGCTACTCCGCGCAACGATCCCGCCTTTAAGGATAACCAGTATTGGAGAGGACGTATATGGGCGCCACTGAATTTCCTTGTATATATGGGAATGCGCAATTACGATCTTCCTAAAGAGAGGAAAGCGCTGGCCGAAAAATCCAAGAACCTGCTTCTGAAGAGCTGGAACGCCAACCGCTATGTGTTCGAAAACTACAACTCGGTAACCGGACAAGGCGACGACGTGGAAAGCAGTGATAAGTTCTACCACTGGGGAGCGCTGCTTGGATTTATCAACCTGATGGAAGAAGGATACTACTTCGACAAATAACCGCTGCCACTCGCACAATAAAATAATAACCGCCGGGAAAAATCCTCCGGCGGTTATTATTTTATTGTACTTTACATCCGTGGCTCCACCGGAACGAAATAATCCGGAAACCTCTTGCATCAATAATTACTGAGGTACGAAAAGATATGTTATTGTACCTTTCTGCTTTTCGGGCGCACTGGAAGAAGCGCTGAACGAAGAGGCCAGAGCAGACTGCACCGCCATATCCGTAATACAAGGATCGTTTGTAGAGGTGGCCCTATCGACACTGGCTGCTATAACTTTTCCGCTACGGTTAACCGTAATTCCTATCGTGACTTCACCTCCACCCTGACACTGGTATGCCGGTATGTGAAGATATCTCCCGGTCCTTCCTTCAAGATTGAACGAAACGGTAACATTCCCCTTGACCAAAACATCCTGTCGGGTTTCAGATTCCCCACGGTTGGATTGCGGGGTTTGATCTTTCGGTTTTTCCATGGCTTCAAGATCCGCCATGCTCTTTTCGTATGCAGCTTTCCCTGCGGCCAATTCCCTTTGCACCCGCTCGGCATCTTTGTAAATATCGCTTGCGCGCGTACCTCTATCGTCTTTCAACCCGGAATTCATTTCCGCGTTCTGATTGGATATCCTGTTCATCGCCCGTTCGTAACGAACTTCCTCGATACGTTCGATCTCCTTTATTGCTTCCTGCTCTTCGGGAGTAAGAGTTTCGGTTTTTTCCTGCGGATTTACCAGTTCTATCATCATCGAATAATTCGCATCCGGATTCAGTATGATCCGGTACGACATAAACAATATCGCCGCGACAAGGTAAATCACCACAGTAACCATAAGCCCTACCCTGTGTTGGTATATCCATACAGACCAATCGCCTTTACGTCTTTTCTCGAACGGGAGGCGCATTACACGAGGCTGGCCTTTAGGCCCCGCCTGCCCCCCCGGCCTTCCCGAAGGTTGCGTACCATGACGGGGCGGAGCAGGTCTTGGAACCTGCCGGGATCCTTTTTGATTTGCGGAACGGGAGTGCCCACCACCGCCATTAATCTTATTGCTGTTCATGTTCGATATAAAATTCCTACAAATTTAACACAGATATTATTTTTTTGCTAACTTTGCACTCAAAATTAATGAATTATGTCCGAAAAGCAGACAACCCTTGCAAATCCTATATCTTTCAGTGGTAAAGGACTGCACACGGGCTCAACTGTAAAAATGACCATAAAGCCAGCCCCTGCGGGGCATGGAATAAAATTTGCACGAATCGACCTCGAAGACTCGCCAATCATTAGGGCTATAGCTGATAACGTAATAGAGACCTCCCGTAGTACTGTCATATCCAATGGCGAGGTCAGAATTTCGACTATCGAACACGTGATGGCTGCCCTGTGGGGAATGGAAGTCGACAATGCACTCATAGAAGTCGATGCACCGGAAGTACCCATCGCAGATGGCTCTGCCATTAAATGGGTTGAAGCGATCGCCAAAGCAGGGACCACAGAACTGGACGCTCCGCGCGAATATTACGAAATACAGGAAAAAGTCACCTTCACGATGCCCGACAAAGGTGTTGAGATAACCGCATATCCGGATACCGAATTTTCGGCCGTCGTAAATATCGACTTCAACTCCAAAGTGATCGGCAAACAATATGCCGCGATTAGCTCGGCGACAGAATTCCGCTCCGAAATCGCTCCGTGCCGCACATTCGTATTCCTTCACGAAATCAAACCGCTGATCCAGGGAAACCTTATCAAAGGCGGAGACCTGGATAACGCTATCGTCATAGTAGAACATCCTATCGAAGAAGATGAGGCAGCCCAGATTGCTGAGCTTTGCCATTGCGATACGCTCGAAACATCGCACACAGGATACCTCAATAACCTCGAACTTCGTTTTGACAACGAAATAGCACGCCACAAACTACTCGACCTTTTGGGCGATCTCGCACTTGTGGGCGTAAGGCTCAAAGGAAAAATATTCGCAACCCGTCCGGGCCACAAAGCCAATACGGAATTTGCCAAGGCCCTGCGCAAGGTTATCAAAGCTGGGGAATCAAAACCGGAATACAAATACGACCCCAATGCCACCCCGGTAATGGATATCAACCGGATCAAGGAACTGCTGCCCCACAGGCCGCCATTCCTGTTGGTCGACAAAATAATGTATATCGACGATAAAAAAGTGATCGGCATAAAGCAAGTCACCATGAATGAACCGTTTTTCGTCGGCCATTTCCCCAACAAGCCAGTGATGCCAGGGGTACTTCTTATCGAAGCTATGGCGCAATGTGGCGGCATACTCTCACTGAGCCAGTTGGACGACCCTGAAAATTACCTGACTTTCTTTATGAAAATAGACCAGGTAAGATTCAAACACCAAGTCGTTCCCGGCGACACCCTACTATTCATACTTGAACTTACCGAGCCTATACGGCGCGGAATCGTACAGATGTCCGCACGGGCATTCGTGGGAGATACACTGGCCACCGAAGCGCAGCTGGTAGCCATGATAACAAAAGACAAAAAATAGCCTTGAAGGCATCACATTTAATAAATTAGTCTGATGATAAGTCCTTTAGCATATATACATCCTGATGCCAAAATCGGCAAGGATGTTATCGTCGAACCTTTTGCCTACATAGCGGGCAAGGTAGAAATAGGCGACGGTTCGTGGATAGGTCCACACGCTGTTATCTGCGATGGCGCAACTATCGGCCGCAATTGCAAAATACACAGCGGCGCGGTGGTTGCCGGAATTCCGCAGGATCTGAAATTCCGCGGCGAAGAGAGCGTAGCTATCATAGGCGACAATACCACCATACGCGAATGCGCTACCATTAACCGGGGCACAGCCGCAAAAGGAATAACAAAAGTAGGGTCTAACACCCTTATTATGGCATATGCGCACGTAGGGCACGACTGTACGGTAGGCAACAATTGCGTGCTGGTAAATAACGTTTCCCTAGGAGGAGAAGTCGACGTGGAAGACTGGGCAATCCTGGGCGGACACGTAGCTATACATCAGTTTTGCGCCATAGGAACACACGCCATGGTCGGAGGCGGATCGACCGTCACCAAAGACATTCCTCCATTTATTAAAGCATCCCGCAACCCTACAGTCTACATGGGAGTAAACTCGATAGGACTCAGGCGCAGGGGATTCTCGAACGAAAGGATCACCGAAATACAGGATATGTGCCGTATATTGTTCCAAAGCGGAATGTCGTTTACCCATGGTATGGAAAAGGTCGAGCAGATTATTCCCCAATCCGCAGACCGAGACCTTATGGTAAATTTCATCCGCAACTCCAAGCGAGGAATAATGAAAGGATATTCCGGAAGCAGACGCCCCGAGGAAGAAGAATAAAAATTGCCGCATTTGATTGAAAAAGTCCTGCATATTTTGCGAAATTAAGTGAGAATCACTATATTTGCGACCAAAGGCGAAAGATAAAGCACAAAACAGGGGGACGGTGAGTCCCCCTGTTTGATAGATAAAACCAAAGGAAAGACCCAACGACAATGATAGAAAAAGCTAAGATAGAGAAACTGGCGACCGACAGCATAGGCTCCGGGGACACGTTCCTGATAGCTGTAAACTGCACTCCCGACAACAATATCGAGATCACGGTGGACAGTGACGACCGCATGACTATCGACCAGTGTATACAACTTAGCAAAACTATCGAGGCGCAGATGGACAGGGAAGTAGAAGATTTCAGTCTGACGGTCACCTCCGCAGGAATCGGCCAACCGCTGACCCACCCCCGACAGTACAACAAAACTGTCGGCAAACCCATTGAAGTCGTGCTGAAATCCGGCGGTAAGATTACCGGAACCCTCACCAGCTATGCTCCCGGCGGCATCAGCCTCGAATACCAGACGATGGAAATCCCCGAAGGCAAAAAACGCAAAGAAGCCGTTACACACACCGAAAACTACACTTTCGACCAGATCAAAAGCGTAAAAGAAGAAATAACAATAAAGTAAGCAATAATTTCACAAACCAGCAGATGGAAACAATCAACCTATCCAGCACATTTGCCGAATTCAAAGACCTAAAGAATATCGACCGCTCGACAATGGTTAGCGTGCTAGAAGATGTATTTCGCAATATGCTCGTAAAAACTTACGGCACGGACGAAAACTATGATATTATCATAAACATAGACAACGGCGACCTTGAGATATGGCGCAACCGTACTGTGGTTGAAGACGGCCAGGTTGAAGATCCCAACAGCCAGATAGGCCTTACGGATGCCAAAAAGATCGACCCGACCTACGACTTGGGTGAAGAAGCGGCCGAACCCGTCCCGATGGCAAGTTTCGGACGCCGCTCGGTACTGGCAATACGCCAGAACCTCGCCTCGCGCATACTCGACCTTGAGAAAGCGAACCTGTTCAGCAAATACACCGAACGCATAGGCGAAATCATAACAGGCGAAGTATATCAGGTATGGAAAAAAGAAGCCCTGGTTCTCGACGATGAAGACAATGAACTGATACTCCCGAAAACAGAACAGATCCCCGGCGACTTTTTCCGCAAAGGAGACACCGTACGCGCTATCGTATCGAGAGTAGAGATGATAAACAACAGCCCTAAGATCATCCTTTCGCGCACCGCACCCGAGTTCCTCGAAAGGCTGTTCGAGCTGGAAGTTCCCGAAATCTTCGATGGCCTTATCACCATCAAGAAGATCGTCCGCATACCGGGCGAGAGGGCCAAAGTAGCCGTAGAATCCTACGACGACCGCATCGACCCCGTAGGAGCCTGCGTCGGAGTCAAAGGATCGCGTATCTACTCGATAGTTAAAGAACTTCGCAACGAAAACATAGACGTAGTCAACTACACATCGAACATATCCCTGATGATCCAGCGCGCCCTCAACCCGGCCAAAGTATCATCGGTAAACATCGACGAAGAATCGAAAACGGCAGAAGTACACCTTAAACCCAGCGAAATTTCGCTTGCTATCGGCAAGGGAGGGCTCAATATTCGCCTTGCGAGCATGCTCACCGGGTATGATATCGATGTATACCGCGAAGGAGTCGAAGAAGAGGAAGAGGACGATGTGGATCTTAACGAATTCATCGACGAAATCGAACCATGGATCATCGAGCAGTTCAAAAAGGTCGGCAGCGACACCGCTAAAAGCGTGTTGAAGCAAGACCCCGAAGAACTCGCACGCCGCACGGACCTGGAGATAGAAACGATCGAAGAGGTCGTACGGATCCTGCGTTCGGAATTTGAATAGTATGTGACCCCGCAATTTACCCGCGCCTTTTTGAAATATTTTTTTAGGATAGCGATAAGTGAACGGCCGGGCAATACCGGACGAAAAGCTGGAAAGCATAATTACATATTACACGCCGGGACAAAACCGGCAAAAAGGCACGATTAAGGTAGAAACTACCGGTACAAACACAAGATACAAGAAAGAATAGTTAGATGGCAAACGAAAAGAAAATAAGACTAAGCGGCGTTGCACGTGAATATAACGTAGGCACCGGCACATTGATGGAGTTCCTTCAGAAAAAAGGCATTAAACTGGAGCATGGCCCAAGCACCATACTCGACAGCAATACCTATAGTATGATCAGGGACGAATTCAGCGGAAGCAGTATCGAGAAGATCAATATTCGCGAAAAAATACACCCTCAGAAAGAGAGCGTAAGCCTTGACGACAAAAGTAAGGATGCCGATGACTACGAAGCCGAACAACCTACCGAAGTCAATATAAAAAGCCCGGGAATTTACACTCCCGAAACCACTAACCTTTCGGGCCCTAAGATCGTAGGTAAAATAGACCTCAACCCTAAAAAAGCTGAGAAAGAAACCCCTGCACCAGCACAGGAACCAAAGGCCGCACCGGCAGAAAAGACAATAGCACCGGAAACGCCCAAAGCCGAGGAAAAACCAGCACCCCCACAGGACAACGAAACTCAGCCGGAAGCGCCGGCTCAGGAAAACAAAGTATTCCGCGCAAACGATCCCGCCAAACTTTCGGGCCCCAAGATACTGGGCAAAATAGAACTGCCCGTAAATAACTCCCGCGGCCCACGTCCGGCAAGCAGCGAAGACAAAAAAGCACGCCGTAACCGCATAAAGAAAAACAAAGTCGACCTGGCTAACCCGCAAACTCCGGGTACCGCGACTAACAGCAACCCAAAAATAACCCGTCCCGCAGGCGCTCCGGGCCAGCAATCAGGATTCGGGCAACGGACGGGTGGCGGCGCAGCTCGCCCCAGACCAACCGCCGCAGGCGGCAAAGGAAGGCCAAAACCAATAGTCAGACAAGAGGTCAGCGAAGAAGACGTTCAGAAACAAATTAAAGAAACACTCGCACGCCTGACCACCAAAGGCGGTAAGAGCAAGAGCGCAAAATACCGCCGCGACAAACGCGATGCCGTACACGGACGTATGGCCGAAGAGATGGAACGCCAGGAAATCGAATCAGGCATCCTTCAGGTTACCGAATTCGTAACCGTGAGCGAGCTCGCCTCTATGATGAACGTAAGCGTTACCGAAGTAATTACCGCGTGTATGAACCTCGGGTTGATGGTTTCCATCAACCAGCGGCTCGACGCCGANGCACTGGCTATCGTAGCGGAAGAATTCGGATTTAAAGTAGAATTCGTCGATGTGGAAATACAAGAAGCTATCGAGACCGAAGAGGACAAACCGGAAGACCTCCTTCCCCGCCCTCCGATCGTCACGGTTATGGGTCACGTAGACCACGGAAAGACCTCCCTTCTGGACTACATCCGTAAAGCCAATGTTATCGCAGGCGAAGCCGGCGGTATCACCCAGCACATCGGAGCCTACAGCGTGAAACTCGACGACGGCCGCCGGATTACCTTCCTAGACACTCCAGGCCACGAAGCCTTTACGGCGATGCGTGCCCGCGGTGCAAAGGTGACCGACATCGCGATCATTATCATCGCAGCGGACGACAGCGTAATGCCCCAGACAGTCGAGGCTATCAACCACGCAAGCGCAGCCGGAGTACCTATAGTTTTTGCGATAAACAAAATAGACAAACCGGGAGCCAATCCCGACAAGATCAAAGAACAGCTTGCCGGCATGAACTATATGCTTGAAGAGTGGGGAGGAAAATACCAATCACAAGACATCGCGGCTAAGTCAGGCCTCAATATCGATAAACTACTCGAAAAATTAGTTCTCGAAGCCGACCTGCTCGACCTGAAAGCGAATCCTAACCGCAAAGCCAGCGGCAGCGTGATCGAATCTACCCTCGACAAAGGACGCGGATACGTTACTACCGTACTGGTTCATTCAGGAACGCTGAATGTCGGCGACGTAATGTTGTCGGGAACGCACACAGGACGTGTCAAAGCCATGTTCAACGAACGCGGCAAAAAGATCGACTCCGCACCTCCGGCTACCCCGGTACTCGTCCTCGGGCTCAATGGAGCACCGCAGGCCGGCGAAACATTCAATGTGATGGAAGACGATAAATCCGCACGCGATATAGCCAATAAACGCGACCAGCTCCAGCGTATGCAGGGTCTGAGGACACAGAAACATATTACACTTGACGAGATCGGACGCCGTATCGCCATCGGAAGCTTCAAGGAGCTTAACGTTATTATCAAAGGGGACGTGGACGGATCTATCGAAGCCCTCACCGACTCACTGGTGAAACTATCGACCCAGGAAGTACAGGTAAACGTGATTCACAAGGCCGTAGGACAGATTTCCGAATCGGATATTCTCCTGGCCGCGGCATCCAACGCTATTATTATCGGATTCCAGGTACGTCCTTCAAACGCAGCACGCCGCCTGGCCGAGAAAGAAGAGATCGACATCCGCCTCTACTCTATCATCTACGACGCCATCAACGAGCTCAAAGATGCGATGGAAGGCATGCTCGCTCCCGAAACCAAGGAGGAGATCACCTGCTCGGTCGAAGTACTGGAAACCTTCAAAATCACCAAAGTCGGAACGGTTGCCGGCTGTATTGTTCGCGAAGGCAAGATCACCCGCAACACCAAAATCCGCGTGATCCGCGATGGCATCGTGATTTACACAGGACGACTCAGTTCGCTCAAGCGCTTCAAGGACGAGGTAAAAGAGGTATCGAACGGTATGGAGTGCGGTCTTAACGTAGAAAACTTCAACGACATCAAAGTCGGAGACTTCGTCGAAGGATATGAAGAAGTGGAAGTGGCACGCAAGCTAAGCTAAGCAGCCTCTTTAGTACTATTTATTAAGAGCCGCCCTCGTATACCGAGGGCGGCTCTTTTTTCACCAGCACAATAATTTCAGGGGTGCTTATTTAGTGGCTTAATGTTCAAAAGTTAGTGATTCCGACGGGACTCGAACCCATGACCGACAGATTAGAAATCTGTTGCTCTATCCAACTGAGCTACGGAACCTTTTACAGTGCCGACAAAAGTACGCACTTTAACCCTTTTTTCCAAATATAGCACAACCCCCGAGCCGTAATTGCAAGTTTACTTGCAGATTTACCCGAGGAACCTGCTATATTATATAGATATAGAAGCGGATATATCTGCGTCAAATCGTATATTTGCAGATGCCTCTAATCCACAATTTATTCCGAAGAAGATGATCACATTCTTTGCATGCATTTCACTATTGATAGCGAGTTACTTCATCTATTCGCGCTATCTGGCGAGAGTATTCAAAGTAAATACCGACGCACCGATACCCGCCATAACAAAATACGACTCGGTCGATTATCTGCCACTTCCGGCATGGCGGCTGTTTCTGATACAATTCCTGAACATCGCCGGGCTCGGCCCTATCTTCGGAGCCATACTCGGTGCGATGTTCGGCCCGGTAGCTTTTCTGTGGATCACATTCGGCGCGATATTTATAGGAACTGTGCATGATTTCGCCTCAGGGATGCTTTCGCTTCATAACCAGGGCGAAGGATATCCCGAAATGATCGGCCGTTTCCTGGGAAGCAAAATGAAATTCATAGTAAGGATAATGTCGTTGGTGCTTATGGTGATGGTAGGAGCGGTCTTTCTTGCGGGCCCTGCCGGACTGCTGACCGATGCCACCGGATTGGACTACAACTGGTGGGTGCTGATTATTATCGTCTATTATATACTGGCTACACTTATGCCCATCGACAAGATTATCGGCCCGCTCTACCCCGTTTTCGGCGCAGCTATCCTGTTGATGACCATCTCGCTGCTGGTCGTGATATTCGCAAGCGGTTATCAAATGGTCGAACTTACGAGCGAAACGTTCCGCAATATGCACCTAAACAGCGAGTCGACACCGATCTTCCCGATGATGTTTATCACCATCGCCTGCGGAGCCATTTCCGGATTCCACGCAACCCAATCCCCTATCGTAGCCCGATGCTTGAAAAACCAACGCTACGCACGCCCCGTGTTTTTCGGGGCCATGATCACCGAAGCTATAATCGCCATGATATGGGCGGCAATAGCGATGGCGTTTTTCGGAGGGGTCGAAGGACTGAATTCCGCCCTCGATGCCAACAGCAACAGCGCCCCGTGGGCAATCAACCAAATGGCCGACACCATGCTCGGAAAATACGGATTCCTGCTTATCATACTCGGAGTGGTCATCGCACCAATCACTACCGGTGACACTGCTTTCCGTTCGGCTCGCCTTATCGCCGCGGATTTTACCGGGCTCGGACAGAAAAAGATAAAAAACCGCCTTATAATCTCACTCCCTCTTTTCGCAATAGGCTTCGGGCTCACCCTTTTCGACTTCGACGTGATATGGCGCTATTTCGCATGGATCAACCAACTGCTGGCCGCAATTATGCTATGGGCGGTAACCGGATACCTGATACGCGCGAAAGTTAATTACTGGATAACCCTTATCCCCGCTATCTTTATGACCGCCGTTACCACCAACTACATACTTATTTCCCGGGAACTCGGATTCGGGATGTCCACCACACCCGGGCTCATTATTACGGCAATCGTCACTATCGCCGTAATGCTCATTTTCTTTAATTACACTAAAAAACAGACCTTATGCCCGCAAACAAAATAGAGCTCCACCCATCTGGCGACGACAAATGTTCGGTAATCTATCCCGAACCTTTCACAGAACTTAACGGACACGAGAATACCGCTGCACTGCGTAAACTCCTGCAGCGCGAACCATACAACCTGCCCGCGGTAATGGCCCTGGCCGACCAGCTTTTCGAAGCCGGGAATATCGAAGAGGCTTGCCGCATCCGGTTCGACGGATGCCAGACGGCTGTCAAAGCTGTTCCGGACGATGAAGACCCGATCCCGGTGGACTGGGACGAAGGTGAGCCCAACCAGGCATTCGTGAGTATATTCGGGGCGGCCGGACTGGACTTCTATTATAACGGAGATTTCGAAATGGCGGCCGCACTGTTCGAGACGACGCTCGACCTGGACCCGGAAGATCATTTCGAGGCGACCGTTCCGCTCGCATACTCATATACGATGCTCGATGAGTGGGAACTTCTCGACGAGGTTCTTTTCGACATCCCCGAAGACAGCATGGATCGCAGGTTGATAAACGCGCTGGCACTATATAAAAAGGGGGAGAAATTCGACCCCGAAAGAGCCCTCGGCCGCGAACTCCTGGCGGAATTGCGAATGGAAAACCATCCCGAGCCGGAAGGGAAAATCTTCCGTACCGATAAACCTCAAAGGTTATCCAAAGAAGAGCAGGCGCGAATCCTCTGGTTCCGCACCCAGCATATTATCACTGCATCGGAAGGATTTACCGACTCTCTACGCTAGTCCAGTCGGGAGCCGAGATAGTTATCTCGCTACCGTCGGGGGTAGTCAGGGCGGCGCCTTTGCTTTCGGCGACCATATGTCCTATCACGTCCACCCCGCCGATAGCAACGACCTCTTTGTGCTTGTCGAGCGGCACGGTAAACAGCAACTGGAAATCGTCTCCCCCGTTGAGAGCAGCCACCACCGGATCGATACTGAGTTCTTCGGCCATTTTGAAAGTCTGCGAGCTGATCGGTATCCGGTCAAGATAGAGCCTTATGCCCAGTTTCGAACTGTGGCACAGGTGGAGAGATGCCGACGCAAGTCCTGAAGTAATATCTATCATGGAGGTAGGAACCAGTCCTGCTTCGGCGAGCGATTCGATCACATCTCTGCGGGCCGTAGGCTTCAACTGGTTTCCCAATATATATTCGTATCCTTCGAGCTTCGGGGCCACTATACCGTCGCCGCCGACCGACCGTTTTTCGCGTTCCAGAAGTTGCAGGCCCATATATGCCGCGCCGAGGTTGCCCGTAACGCAGACCACGTCGTTGAGTTGTGCTCCGCCCCGGGTCGCCAGCCTATCCGTATCGACACGCCCGACAGCGGTCACCGCGA
>JGI994J12354_10004882_pt1 | contig 11831 bp, 10 predicted proteins | sample IntmicLarv3ML3BL_FD_12354 | JGI IMG/M metagenome (IMG submission 12354) | reverse complement strand
ATACAGATTAGTAAGTGACTCACGCTGATGAAAGGTGATGGTGTGGTCTAGGGTGGAGAAGAACGAGCCGATTGCTTTTTGTTCATCTGCTGACTCAGGGAGGAGTATCTCAGTTTTAGCTATACTATTTCTGCTTATGGAATTTACTTTCGTCCCCTGCATAATCGGTAACAGTTGGTCATGGTATGCATTAGAATTTAAATAATATCCGAGGTAAAGTGGCTCAACCTTTTTTGTTGGTCTACAAGCAATCGTATGAAGTCCAGCAACTATTTTATTATCCTTAATGCCAGTGATTTCAACAGCTTTTCCAACTGTTTCATCTTCAGCAGCATCTGCAAATATGATGTCGCCATCTTGAAGTAAATGGCTGGAAAAATCAATTTCTACTGAATCATTAACATAAGGAATCATTTCATTTTCATAACTTACTACCGAATCAAATCGAACTAAAATATCGCCATAATGAATGTTCTTCACTGCTCCAGATTCATAGTTTAGTTCAGCTCTAGAAAGTGAATTGTTACGCACGGGAGCAAATAAATTTTCGAACCTACACTGTTCCCAAGCGTCAGCACAAAAACCTATATATGATGTGCTTGCTCTCTGCTTTTAAGGGGGTAAAAATAATTACCCCCTATGGCACAACTCTAGAAACATAAATTCATCAATCTCACCAATTTACCCCCTAAAATAAAAAAGACCTACACCTGCCAGCTCAAAAGTACTGTAACATAGGGATTTACACCTTAGTTTTATTGTATCCATTTGGGAATGATTATTTCAAATACCACCTTCTTAAAACAAATAGTGCTAAACGGAATACCATTTAAATCCATAACATGAAGGTTATTTTGCTTTAATTTACCTGTCACTAATTTCAATGAAGTATACACTGTAAATTTCACAACATCAAAAGGTGTATAATATACTCCTTTTGTCTTTCTAATGTTCTCTTTTTCATTTATTGATATTAAATGCTATTCTAATCCCCGTAATAACATCTTTCCTGTACACTCAACCTCCCCAAAAAGTAATCTTATACAGACAACCCTCCACCAATCCTCACCCTTGATATATTCCCACAAATACAAAAAAGAAGAACCTAGATGAGATTCTCGTTTCACCCAAATTCTCCTAAATACTTCAAAATCCCATACTATACAACCTTTTTTCCTTACTTCCTTGTCATCAACACCACACACTCAACGTGGCTTAAGATTACAAGATTGATGTTTTGCGACATTTTTATTGCTCTATCTACTCTCGGAAACAAATCAAAGCTGATTTTATGAACTTGATTGTATGTGGGAACATATCTACATAAATGATTTATCTATCTCTTATTTCATTTCTTTAAAACTAATCATATCAGTATTCTCAACTATTATAGACTCGTACAAACCGTTTAAATGCTCTCTAAAGTTTGGAATGTCTTCGAATTCCTTCAAAATATTATTCTTGCTAACTTTAATTTTCTCATCTTTATTTTTTCTATCTAATTTTTTATTTTTTTCTATTTCTTCAACACTTTTGGTGAATTGCATTTTCTTTTCATTTAGCTTATCAACTAAAAGAGACAGTCGTTTAAAAAGATCTTCAGAAATTCTTAACTCAAATTTATCTAGGTTTAGAACTCTATTGCCTTCTCTTTTCATTATATTCACAATGCCAGCAAGTGATTCTAAAGTCGCCAAATCCAAATCTATGGTTAGCTCTATATTAGGTTCTGGATCTATATCTAAACAAATTAGCCTATTGTTTTCAAATTGGGAGACAATTACATGTCTACTAATAATATTTGCACTCCTTGTTTGCTTAGAAATTACCGAGCTAACTAATGAAATTGCTTGTAATTGTCCCTTTGCAGAAGATATGTCGCCAGTGTATTTCATATTCGTTCCTTTGGCTTCAAATAAATAAGCATCACCGTTAGAATTGAAACCTACAAAATCTGGTATCCTACCACTTGTGCTAAAAGAAACAGCTATTGAATCTTTAAGATGAAAAATAGCAGGTAAATTATATACCCTTTTCGCGATTATTCTAGTCAAAATCATCCCCAACAAGAAGGAAATTGAAACTTTAATAGATGGTTCTGCAGATGCATAATCATCACTTTTAGACCAGTAGTTAGCACTATCAATTAATGCCAATTCTGGAATACTCTCGTAAAAAGAGATTCCCCGTGGACTTAGAGTATATCCCTTGAAACTCCCCAGTTCTACTGATTCTCTCTTAAATTCTTGCATTGAGGTAGTTATGATGTCATTGTTCGAAGGGTTCTGTGGAAAATCTGTTTTGCTCGCAAAGGCTTTATATTCAAAATTAATCATTTTCAACGTCCTACTTTCCCGATATTAGTCATACCATCAGATAATTTCTCGTTATTTTTGTTCTTATACTTGGGATAAAATTTAGCGGTAATTTGTTGTGTTTGTTGAACAGTTGTCATTTGTATCGGCACAATTTCCATATTACCTAAGTCAATTGATTCCATATATATTCCTTTCATCGAAAACACCCCTATCGAACAAAGATATGGATAAGTGACAAATGGAAATCTATTTGGCTCTACAGTCACGACAATACTATATTTAATTTTATCTTTTATGATTTCTAATTCAGCAAGAAACATTTTATCCATACTTGGACGATAAATTTTCATTTTTTCTTTTGCTGGATAAATACCATTCTCAATAATCTCAAGGCTGAAGTCAGTAAATTAAATTAGAAAAATACCCGTTTAATAATTTTCGTTATATTTTTCTAAACTTCGCAGATGATTATCACGATTCTTTTTTAGAGATCTGATTAAATTTAAATGGCAATGACCAGCAACTTCTTTTACACACATTGTGTGCAAAATTGATTCAATTCAACTTCCACTTTACTCTTTGTATTCCTAGTAACAGTGGTAATCTGTTCCAAACATCTCTCATTTTTATTCATGCCACTTTATTGTTATCTTTTCAATCTCAGCGATAAGTCATTCTTTATTTGATATGTAATAGATGCCTTTTGAAGTTGAATATCTATCTTATCTTTACAATTAGGAAGACACTTTTACAGATTCGCTTTGAGCAACTTGATTCCATCAAATTATTTTGGCCTAACAAGAATCATTCTTATATATCATCTTAAAAAACCTTAATGCATCTTCAATTGCTTTTTCTTTCTTAACTAACACTTGTGGAACTTCTGCTTTTCCATTTTCCAAGTTACAATTCATTCTTTTAATATACTATGTCTTTACTTAACTTGTGCTATATGCAGTTTGCCTTGTCTACACGAAAGGAAGATTCATCATTTCTCACTTGCCTACTGAATCATCTTCTTTTTCTAAAAATAGATCAAAATCGCTTTGAAATAGTTGATCTTGCACAATACGATACTTCTCAAACTGCGTTTCTGCGTGTAGTTTTGCTTGCTCAGTGGATATTTTCCCTGCGTCTACTAATAACTCTCGTCCATTGAACTCAATAAAACCGTCCAAACGATTCGCCCAATCTTCCATCGTCATAGGAATATGATTTTCTGCTTGAATTTCTGCATAATCAAGATACATTGATACTAAACGATTTAGAAAATCAATTTCTTTTTCTGTTAAATAGTTCTTTGCAATCGAAACATCAAATTTTTGAATTTTACCTTCTGGTGCTGCTTTCCATGCTGTTAAGCCCATATGCTGTTCACTCGCATCTGCACGCTCAACTATAATTTCTGCTGCCGTATGTCGATGAACTGCATAATGCATTTTGTTCTGCACTTTTTTGAAAAATTCTCTAGTCGTTTTTGCTGTTTGATCATAATCAAGTGCTGTAGAATAAATATCTGTCACTTTTTGATAGAACATTCTCTCAGACTCACGAATTTCACGAATTCTGACAAGTTGTTCTTCAAAATATTGATTGGTCAGTTTATGTCCCAGCTTAAAACGCTCATCATCCATGACAAAACCTTTTATAGTGTAATCCTTAGCAATTGAAATCACCCATTTACGAAATTGTACTGCTCTTTGATTATCTATCTTAAAACCAATAGCAATTACAGCCTGTAAAGCATAGAACTTCACTTTGTAGTTTTTGCCATCTTCTGCAGTATGTGCAAATATTGCACATACTGCATTTTCATCAAGTTCATTATCTAAAAAAACTTTTTTTAGATGCTTTGTGATAACTGAACGCTCGATTCCATACAACTCCGCCATCATTTTCTGTGTCAACCAAATATTCTCATTTTGATAACGAACTTCTAAAGTACTTTCACCTGTACCAGCAACAAATGTCAAATATTCTGCTGCTACTGAAACAGGCAAATCACTCTCTTTATAATCGGTCAAACTCTTAATCGCTCTATTATGTTGTTCTTCCAATTTTTTAATTCTCTTTTCTCTATCATTAGATGACATTGCTTATCACCTCCTCAATGTTTTTGTAAATCATCTCGTTATCCTCGTTTTGAACTGTTGCAAAACTTATTACAAGCATTTTTCGAACATTTGTTTTTTCATTGTATAATAAACACTATCCAAATTCAAGTGTTCTCAGAAAAAATCGAACCACTGGTACGATTTTTTAATTTTTTAATTTGCTATTTTACTAGTTGAATCGCTCTCTTGCATATAGAGACAAACAAAAAATCCTAGCTGTCTATCTCAATTTGAATCCGCCTAATATATAATTCATTCCTACGATTTCTCATTTCTAACTTTACGAGCAATCTCACCTATAGATATCTGCCCTTTCCCATCACCAAATTCCACTTTCACATTAACATAACTATCAGGCATCCTACGGGCAAGAAGCATTACCGTCTCAACATGTGGTGAAAGTTGCTCACTTATACTATATAGCGGAACTATACCCTTATTCACATGCCCATAACGTTTTGCTTGAGTTTGACGTTTTTCTTGTAGTTTTCATGCATCTTCATCAATAATTGCTTTCATTGTTTCGATTTTAGTCCGAAATTACGCACTATTATGACTTCAATCTGTTTGATTGTTGACAACTTTTTGGGTAGCATTTACTTTGGTATCTGCGTATAAAACAACATCTTTGATAACTAATTTCTGTATTGCAGATATAAAGTTATCCATAACTGAAAAATCAGGTTTGTCGTCCTTTGTGGGTATTTGAATGTGTTTATTTTGCACGACATTCCAACCGCCCAGTTTGTTTTTGTATGAATATATTGGTAAATCTGTTACTTTATTAATACACAAAGCAATAAACAAATACTGAGCCGATGTGAATTCTATTTCATTAAGCTTACAACGAATAGCATAAGCATCAGATAAAACAGTAAATTCTCTTGATTGGAAGTAGACTCGATAAACATCGCTATTAGAAGGAATTGAAATTACATGCTTTAGAATAGTTGCCCCTTCTTTAGGTGCAAAATAATTTAACCCTTGATTTCTAAAACTGGATGTTAAACACGGCAATACAGATTTACCAATCGCCTCTTTAGGTAGGTCGTCTGCTTTATAGGATAACTTTCTTGTTTTGACTTTCTCAAACAAATCACCTATTCTATATTCGCACCATTTTATTTTTTCAAAATCATTCAAAGCCCTTTGCTCTTCATCTGTCAAAGCGTAATCCTTCAATCCGGTTACAAGCAAATAAGCTTCAAGCTCGGCGATACGAGCTTGTTCAAGCTCGGCGATAAAATCGCCTATGAAATCATAGTCGATTTTATCATTTTTTCTCGGAAGCGAAACAATGTGCTTTCTAATATCTTCAAGTTTATAGCCACCTTGTTGTTTATCATAAAGGGATACAAACTTTTGGATACTTGAAATCATGTAATATGCTATGTGATCGTTCCACCTTTCAAATATTACCTTAGGCGTTAACTTATTTATATTTTGCGAACAATAATATGCCTCTTTTTGATATTTTACGTACTTATAATTCCCTATTACTGTTGCTGTAATTGTGAACGGGTCATTAGGTTCAAAAACCCTTTTTCTAATTTTTCCCTGAATACCATTGTTTTCCGATGTTCGACCAACAAAATTCACACCTGAATCCGTAAAATCAATAGCATTACTGTCTAATGATTTTGTTCCCACAATATCAAACAGATCTTCTAACTTATATTCTCCCCACTCAACTTTACTTAACTTTTCGTTGAGTGAGGTATCTATTTTCCCAGGCGTTCATCATCCTTGTTTTGATTTTTAAGAATATTTGAAACTTCCCACGCAAGGTAATCACCTACCGTTTTCTTGAAATCATCGAGTGTTGGCTGTGTGTCAATAGGCATTGTTTGATTCCAATCCGTACCATTTTCAGGGTCAATCGTTCCCTCGTAGTACTCTTTTTCTGTGAAAATGCTAAGTTTTGACTTTCCAAAACGTATCAAATCAACGAGTTCTTGATAACGCTCTTTTGCATGGTCAGTATCTTTAAGGTTGTTGCTTGCTTTTTTACGATTAGTTCGGGTATATCCGTCATTGGAAAAGTCGATAAACTTAACAACCTCATCTTTTTGATGCTCCTCACCAACTCTGAATACATATATATTTGTCTGCACACTTGATTTTCCAATAAACAAATCGATTGGCATTTTGATGCTTGCAAGTAATGTACTGTGTTTTAAGATTTTTTTGTTATATGATGTTGCTTTGCCTGAACCTGCTGAATTTTGAATAATTATAGCGGCATACCCCTTGTTCATCATTGACAATGCTTTCTCCACGAAGTTCATGCCATTACCTGGTGCAGAATATGGTGGATTTAATATAAATGCATCAGCAGGAAAACTATCGTCAGTTCTTCCGAATCCATATTTACCGTCAAAATCTGTCAATGAGTCTTTATTTAAAATATTAGAGCTACCGTCACCCATTAGTATCATGTTAAGAATTGCAAGCATATATACGCTTGAAAGTAATTCTATTCCAAGCAACTGTGTAGCCTTGATTTCAGCCTCTTTTTTAGAATATTCATCAGGAGATTTTATTTTCGCTTTTGCATCATTAAGCATTTCATTCATCGCGGCAACAAGAAGCCCCGCAGAGCCTGTTGCAAAATCCCAAACATACGAATCCTTATTTACTCGTGCGAGTCTTACCAATAGGGTTGCTACATAGGAAGGCGTTAAAACTACATCGTTAAGTTTGTCTTGTGTAAATCCAAGCCAGCCATACATTTCATTGAATAGCTTACCTGTAAAATCCGTGGTAAGTCCGATTTTATAATAAATACCTAAATCATCTACAATTTTTGTAAACACACGCTTGAGCTGGCTCTCACCATCAACCACCTTATTGATATTGTCCGTTGTAAGGGTGTTTTGCAAAGTTCTGATTATAAGATCTTTTTTCTCTTTTGGCAGATTTTTCTCCTGTAAAAAAGCAGCTATTTTTCTAACTATGATGTCCCCATCTTTATCACCTTCCTCTGTTGATGATTTTAAATCACTTTTATCAAGCGGAACTACTTTCTCAGGAATTCCTATCGTTGCAATAATCGATGCTGCAACAAGATAAACCCTATCATTTTCTCCTAAGCCTTTTTCGTTTTGATAAATATCATTATTCAATTTTACGAGACTTGTATTTATCTCTTGTTCACGTTTTTCTTTTAATCTATCAAGTTCTTCTTGGCTAAGTTCTAAATTTTTAACTTTTTCAATAAAGTCATCAAAGTTTGACTTCTTTAAGAATGACAGATCTGTATATTCGTCAACTTTTTGTCCTGCACCAAAATTAGTTTTCGAAACATAATACACCCCTATGGAATGTTCTAATTTTCCATTTTCATTCATAAATCCAGTTACACCAATAGCAATAATGTCCGTATAACTTGTATGATGTAAAATTGCATTTGCATAGTGAACAGCGCCATTAACCGCATAGGAGTTTATATTTTTAAAATTCGGTTCATTTTTTGCTGTTTTATTTTCAACTTGTCCGCCTAAAGCAGCCTTTATCAATTTATCTTTATAGCCCTTATATTCAAGGATAATAGGATAGTATTCACGGTCTTTGTACTGTAAACATAGTTTTGCATCAGGTCTATTTCCACCCACACCACCATTTTTTGAATAATAATCTTCAAGAGCCTTGTCAATCTCTGGATTCAAAGATTGTTGCTCCAATCTATAATCCAATTTATATTCTTTGAGCCATCCGTTACATAAATCAGCAATATTGGGTTCGACTGATTGAGTTATTGATTTTTTTCCTGCCATTATATTTATCTCCTTTTTCTGTGATATTGCTCTAATTAGGGAACACACCTGTGCAAATTATCAAATATTAATCTCCTATCATCTAAAATATCTTAACACTTCTTCAATTGCCTATTCTTTTCTATCGTTACTTCTTCTAGCGTTTTGCTTTTCCTTCGTTACCATTATAATTAATTCTCTCAATTATACCATATTTCTATTTAACCTGTGTAATATACAGTTAAGATACTGGTTTCTGTACACTGCAACATAACTTCTTCTCTTTGTAGCATAAGGTCACACTTGGCTCCCCCTATTCCATATTGCCTCACATACTGCCACGTAGAAGTCCTTATCAAACTTTACTTTGCCACCATTTAGCATGATTTTATCTGTTACATACACTTTTTAGCAAACCCCCATACAATGCGCAAAACTCATTTTTGCCTATTTTGCTTACCCCCCCTACTTGTATGTGCAAACTTATCTAAAGTCAAAAAACCGTCAAAAACACACTTCCAAAATTCTTGAAAACCGCCAAACCCTCTGATTCAATGCGGTTTTCGTGTGAGCGTTACCACCGTCTCAACGTGACTATCATTGTCCAAACTTAATTTCATATCTTTTTGAATGATTGGTAGTTTGAAAATAATCTCTTTTAGCCACTGACCGTTGGGCTTTGCTTCTTCATATACACGAATTTCTTTTATTAGTGTTGCAAGTAATGCTCTTTTATCGCCATCTTCCATCACTTCATATAGCTTATCAAAATAGATTAGTATCTTATATACATTTTGACTTGTCAACTGCTCTGCTTCAATAGCCTTTTTTCTACTCTTGCAATCTTGCAGACAATGTTCAACATCATCAATATTATCATACACCTTGTCTAGCCTATCTTGCAAATCAGATAGTTTTCTATCATAATGTCTATCTTCATAGTCTAAACTGTCTATCTGATTTTCAAGGCTTCTCTTTGTACCAATGTACTGCCCTAACTGCTTTTGATAATTAGCAAGCTCTTTTTCCACTTCGCTAGTATCTGTTTTAATATTGATTTTCTTCTGCATCATTTCCGCAAATTTAGGATTACTAACCAACTTACTAATAACTTCTGCTACCGCACTATCCAATTTTTCTTCTTTCAACTGCTTATTATAAGTGCATTTATGACCTCTTGTTATGTTCCTGTGTTTACACCCATAGTAAAAATAATCTTTATAGTGTTTTCCATTTTTCTTCTTTATAGACTTATTTCCATACATACCAGTACCACACATAGGACAACATAAAAGCCCTGACAAAAGATGTATTTTTTCGTTCTTCCCTTTATTAATATGCTCGTAACGTTTTGCTTGCACTTTGCGTTTTTCTTGTGCCTTTTCCCACAATTCTTCATCAATTATTGCTTCATGTATTCCATCAAATAGCAAATAATTTTCTTGTTTAACAATATGGTATTTACCTCTAGTTCCATTGACTTTTTCATTTTTTCTTCGACCATAGGCTATTTTACCATTATAAACAGGATTCTCAATAAGTTTTCTTATCAAACTTGCAGAAAAAAATGGACTTTTTCCGTTCTGCCTTTCTTGTTTCTTAATTCCCTGTTGCCCTAAATACTTTGCTACTCCATTTGCCCCCATCTCTGTATTTGCATATTTATCAAATATAAGGCGGACAGCTTCTGCTTCGATTTCCTCAATTTCTAATTTCCCTGCAACCAATTTATAACCATAAGGTGCAAAACCACCATTCCATTTTCCCTCTCTAGCTTTCTGTCTTCGCCCCTCCATTGTTTGCACCAAAATATTTTCACGTTCAATTTCTGCTACTGCCGATAATACGGAAATCATTAGTTTTCCTGCGTCCTTACTTGAATCAATACCATCTTCCACACAAATAAGATTTACATCATAATCTTGCATAAGTTGAAGCGTGCTTAATACGTCCGCTGCATTTCTCCCAAAACGTGAAAGTTTAAACACTAGAACATAAGCTATACCATCTTTATTAGATTCTATATCTTCTAACATTTTCTTAAACTCTGCCCTACCTTCAACCGTTTTTCCTGATTTTCCTGCATCTTCAAATTCTGCTACAATATCATAATCAAAGGCTTCTGCATATTTTCTAATTCGTTCTTTTTGTGCGTCAAGGGAATATCCATCTACCTGTGTTGCTGTAGATACTCTTGTATACATATATACTTTTATTTTTTTGTTTGCCATTATTATATTTCAACCTCCAAAGTTTGGACATGGTTCTCACGTTCTGATTATAGCAGTGATTTCGCTTGAAATCAAGTTGAAAATAAAACAACAAATTTAATCATCTGTTGCTCTAGGTGGGTCTGGCAAACATTCTATATCCAACTTCTCACCATATTTTTCTATGAGATTTGCAAGGAGGTCGGCTAATTTATCCATCTCTTTATCCATACTAACCTATCCCATTCCCATGATAAATAGCTACTCTTTCAATATTGAAAACATTCTCAAAAACAGTATTGTTTTGTTTCATATATCACGTTCCTTTATCAAATTATAAGAGTAAATATATTTTTAGGGTTACTATTTACAGGTGTTGATTATTTTATCTCCCTGTTTGATATTCATTAAGCAAATAGACGGCTCTAGCAAGCTCCGTTGGTATCTCAACCAATCCCATTCTTATGGGCTAACCGTGTCATACGGACGTATCATTATTAAGCAATACAGGTCATGGCAAAATAACCATTCCAAAGATTATTTTCTGAACACTGTATGAATCGCTAGCTTTTTAGTCAAAAGGTCATGGCGTACAGTTGCAGTGGCTATCTGTATTACAAACGTATCTATTTGCTTTATTCAGTTGTCAAAGTTCGCTAATGGAGCAGGAAAGAGGGGTATTACTCCGATATATTGATTACTTCACCACGATTTCAAATCCTAAGATAGCCTTAATTAAAGCAGTTTTGATTCTGCCTTTTAACTCCATGTCAACGACGATATACATATTTCCATGTTCATCATAGAATGGTCGTAAACTAGCTTTTGAGATATAAGCGTCGTAGTGATTGAAAATCTTCTCTATTGCCACTTCGTTGCCATCTACGGCTGAACTGATAGTGGAGAACAGAGGGCATTTATTTGTTAATTTCATTAGACTTCCTCCTCGTACATATGTCTGATAAGTTTTAGTGACTGCATTCTATTTCTGTAAACAGAATATCTTGCAATATCTAAGATTTCCGCTATCGTTGCGTCTGGTATTTCCAGAAAATACGACATAAGTAAAATGTTACGTCGTCGCTCACTTAATTGTTTGACTGCTTCACATAATTTCTCATCATAAATGCGTACTTCAAATCCAAATACTTGAAATGATGTAAATTCGATTGAATATTCATCAATAGTACCGACTTGATTTAGTTCTGATTCGGGCAATTCGCAAAAAGGCACTTCTTTCATGGAACGCCTAAAAAGCTCTTTGTTATAATTCTTGACAGTTCTGCCAATGACTTTACGAGCTAGGCAATCAAATTGAAGTCTAATAGCGTTTTCAAATGAATAAGGTTTCATATTCTCACCCCCTTTCCACCGAAAACTGTTAAAGCAAAAAAGATTTATTTCTCTTTCCGCACTAACACTCAACACAAAAGG
>JGI994J12354_10004881_pt1 | contig 11831 bp, 6 predicted proteins | sample IntmicLarv3ML3BL_FD_12354 | JGI IMG/M metagenome (IMG submission 12354) | reverse complement strand
GGTCAACAGATGAAAAGTGTAATACGCAAAGCGTCCATACTTATTGTTATTGCGCTTTTGTGTCCGTTGACAGCCTTTGCGCAGGCCCCGTATTACGTGCCGTATGACGGATACGAGTACAACAGCCACAATGAAACCGTGAGCGCTCCTGTGGGATATACTCTTTTGTCTTTTCACGACAGCGAGTCAATGGCTCTTGAAATACCTCTTGATAACATACAGGACATTTGTTTTGAAGGCGAAAGCGTTTTTATACTTGACAGCGGCAACAGCAGAATTTTAGAAACAGATAAGAATTTTAAGCTAAAGGCTGTTTACGGCAAATTAACCACCGATGAGGGAGAGGAGCTAAGCTTTTCAGAAGCAAAAGGCTTCACCGTTGACAAAAACGGAACCTTTTATATTGCAGACACAGGCAATACACGTGTGATTATCGCAAAAAAAGATTGTACGGTTACAAACATAATTACACGCCCGGAAGAGGCTTTGAATTCTGTTGATTTTCCGTTCAGGGCAAGCAAGGTTAAGGTGAATTCCCGCGGCGAGATTTATGTTGTGGCCGAAAGTATAAATCTTGGAATTTTTGTTTTCAGTTCCGACGGAAAATTCAAAAAATTTGTCGGCAGTAATCCGGTATATAAAACCGGAGAGGTTATTGCGGCCTTCTTTTTCAGACGTTTTCAGTCTAAAGAACAAATCAGAAACAGTATGCAGCATACTCCCCTTCAGGTGGCGGATTTTTGCCTTGATTCAATGGATTATGTTTATACCGTGTCGTACAATCAGGATTCAGTGCTGCAGACAGGCATGGTAAGGCGGCTTAATTATTACGGTGACAATGTTTTAGATATAAAGCGGCCTCTCGGCGATACGGATATTGGGAAGCAAGCCAACATTTTCACACGTTTTATCGCTGTTGATGTGGATAAAGACGGAAACCTTTTTTTACTTGACAGCGGCAGAGGAAAGGTTTTTGTTTATAGCAAGCAGGGATTTTTGGTAACTGTTTTTGGAGGCTTCGGCGATCAGCGCGGCTTATTTGGTATGCCTTCGGAAATTGCGGTCGATGACGGCAAAATATATGTGCTTGACCAAACAAAGAATACAATATATGAATTTGCGCCTACAAATTATGTGGCTGCCGTCAAGCAAGCTCTTTTGACACTTGAAAATAATGAGCTTGAAAATTCTCTTAAGCTTTGGAGCAAGGTTCTTTCACAAAACACCAACAGCCGATATCCCTACTACGGACTTGGACTTGTTTATGATGCTATGGGAGATTACACTCAGGCGATGGAGCATTTTAAACTTGCGGGAGCCAGGGAAGAGTATTCAAACTCTTTCAGAGAATACCGAAAAGCGTGGGTTGAAGGACATTATTTTTTGATTTTCGGGAGCCTGATTTTTTTGATTGCCGCGGCCGTGCTTTACGGACGCGTTAAAAAGAGGCTTTTTGCAACAAAGGTCAGCGGATATTCCGGACTTGAAAAGAAATGGACCTTTCCGCTTTTTGTGCTTATGCATCCGATAGACGGTTTTGATCAAATAAAATCGCGCAAATTAACATCAGTTCGATTATCTGCGGGAATTGTGACATTGTGGTTTTTGGCTTCCTCTGCTTCGTTTTTAGCCACGGGCTTTGCGTTTAATGCAAATAGAGCCTCCGACTTTAATCCTTTGTCAACACTTCTTGCCACCGCCGGCATTTTTGCATTGTTTGTAATTGCAAATTGGTGCTTATGCACTCTTTTTGAAGGTAAAGGAAAAGTAAAAGAGATTCTTTCGGCAACAGCCTATTCTTTACTGCCTTACATATTTTCGATTCTTTTGTGTATCCTGCTGTCTAATGTGCTTACAGAGCAGGAGGCTGTATTTATAACGCTGATTAACATTATAGGCGTCTTATGGACAGCGGTTTTGCTTATCGGAAGTCTTTACAGCATACATGAATACAGCGTCAGCAAAACAGTTTTGTCGATAATTGCCACGGTAGTTGGAATGCTGATTATAAGTTTTCTTGCGATTTTGTTTTTTACACTTTTACAGCAGGCGTTTAATTTTATATATTCGGTATGGACCGAAGCGTCGCTCAGATAGGTAATTGCGAGATGCAATTACAATTGAAAATTGACAATTAAGGTAAAAATATTTCGCATTTTATTAAAATCAATAAAGAATTTAAAAGAAATTTCACCATAATTTGCCATTATTGTAAGTTTCGCAATCACCTAATAAATTAGAATTAAGGAGGTGCCTTTTTTTGAAGAAAAAGAAAATTATATGCACATGCGTATTTGTCATTATAGCTTTGATGTGTTCGTTTTTTTCGGGGGCACTGCCTGCCGGTGAAGAAGCCGAAAAACCTTTTCCAAAGCAAAAATATGTTGATGGTGATACCGATCCGTCTGATTTGATAAACTATGAAAAAATTACGGAAAACAACAATCTCACACTCTATGCTGATATGACAAAGGGTCTTTTCGCACTGCAAAACAATAAAAGCGGATATATTTGGTACAGCACTCCCAACAACACACTTGGGGATGAATACACGAAAGGTGTTTCCCGCATGGAAATGATGAGCCAGATTGCGATAGGCTATGTAAGACGTCAGGAAGAAGCGTTTACAACCACGGCAAAGTACGCATACAGTCAATCTGAATGTGTGTCGGAGGGGAATGTGGCGGTAAAGGCGGTAACAAACGGAATTGAGGTTACATACTTTTTTAAAAGTCAGGGCATTACAGTTACGGTGCTTTATACTTTGACAGACACATATTTTGAAGCGTCTGTTTTACTCGATAAAATTGACGAGGGAAGCGATTATTTTTTAACAGAAGTACAGTTGCTTCCAACCTTTGGCGCGGGAAGCTTTGAGGACGAGGGATATTTATTTGTTCCGGATGGATGCGGAGCGATTGTTGATTTCAGCGTTCATCGGATAATGAGCGGCTTTAACGGTTTGCCTGTGTACAGTGAAGAAAAAACCTCTGTCATTACAGAAAAAAAGCCAAATATTCAGTCGGTAAAGCTTCCGGTTTTTGGAACAGTTATTGCAGATGATAACGCGCTTATGGGAATCATTACCGAAGGTGACGGAGCAGCGTCTATACAGCTTAAATATAGAAGCGAAAGCTGTGGATATACCGCAATATGTGCGCAGGCCGATTACCGTACAATAGGCAGTAAAGAGCTTCTGTCAACCACAGGCGGGGACAATTATGTGAGCAAGGTTTCAAGAATTAAAATGCAGTCGCCGCATTTTACGGTAAGATACAGCGTCCTAAGCGGTCAAAATGCAAGCTACAGCGGTATGGCGAGTGCTTATAGGGAGTATTTAATAAATGAAAAGGGGCTTAAACAGCAAGTAAGTGAGCCTTCAATGAATATTGAGCTTTACGCAATGGCTGATATAACGTCATCATTTTTAGGATTTCAGTATACGAATATGCAAAAGCTTACAACCTTTGAACAGGCGGAAAGAATTGTAAAAGCATTTTATGACGCAGGTGTAAAAAGTCTTTCACTAAGGCTTAACGGATGGACAAATAACGGAATTTCAAATAACAAAGCGGTCAAAAATGCAAAGCCTTTAACAAGCCTGGGCGGCAGGAAATATTTTGATAGTCTTAAAGTGACCCTTAAAAACAACAACAGTAATTTTTATCCTGATATTGATTTAATTCACTACCGTTCAAGCGGAAATTCAGTAAGTGTAAAGAAAAATTCCGCGCGTACAGTTTTTGGAGACGCGGCCGGACAGTATAGGTTTTCACCTTCTGTTTACACAAAAATTATTGATGAAAAGCCTGTGTATTTGCTGAGCGGAGGAAAGCTTTCGGATATTTCAAACCGTTTTCTCAGTGACTTTAAAAAAACCGGAAATACAGCTCTCGGGCTTGGCCCGTTAGGAAATTACGCATACTCAGATTTAGATGAAAAGACGGGCGCTTACAAGGATAAGTTTTTAAAAACAGTTGAAAGCGTGCTTAAAAGCTATGCTGACGCAGGTTTTTATATCGGAGCGGACTCTGCAAACGCTTATGCTCTTCCTTACATAGACCGAATTTGGAACGCGCCGCTTTACTCAAGCGGATACGACATTTACAAAACCGATGTGCCTTTTTATCAGATGGTTCTGCACGGGAATATAAATATGACAACGCCCGCGGTACACCAGTCGCTCGACCCTGTAATAACTATTCTTAAGGCGGCTGAAACCGGAATAGAACCCCTTTACACAGGGATATATGAGCATGCTTCAAAGCTTACAAACTCACGTTACGACTACCTTTACAGCAGTACATACACGCTTTGGCAGGATGAAGCGGTTTTGGAATATAGAAAACTTGAACCGATTTTGAAAAAAGTGTATAACAAAAAAATCATATCGCACAAGGAGCTTTTTGACGGCGTATTTTGTACTGAATATGAAAACGGAGTGCGCGTTGCTGTTAATTATAATACCTCTTCGACTATTCTTGAAAACGGACAAAGCTGCGAGGGCCTGAGCTTTATAGAGATTGGGGGAGAGGCGGAGTGAAAAATAAATCCCGGCTTTCGCTTAAGGCGCGAAGCTCAATTACAGGAATTATGTTTGTTTTACCGTTTACCCTTGGTATGCTCTTCTTTTTCTTTGCGCCCATAGCGCAGTCAATTCGTTTTATGTTCAGTGACGTAAGGGTGGAAAGCACCGGCTTTGAGGCGGTTTTTACAGGAGTCGAAAATCTTCATTACATTTTCAGAGTAGACCTTAAATTTTCTCAAAATCTTACAGCATCTATTTTGCAGACGCTGTGGAAGGTACCGGTTATTATCATTGCAAGCCTTTTTATAGCTATGATAATTAACTCTGAATTTACGGGACGTACTGTGGTAAGAGCAATTTTCTTTATGCCGGTAATCGTTATGTCGGGCGTAATTATGGATGTTATCAAGCTTGATATGATTGCCGCAAATACTATGGGCGGAAGCGTGGTTTCGGTTAATTCGGTCATTAAAAGCAACGCGCTTAACGACCTTTTGGTATCGTCGGGTATGAGCCGTGGGCTTGTGCAGTTTTTTACCATGATTGCCGACAATGTTTTTGATGTGCTGTACAGCGGAGGCATACAAATGCTTATGTTTTTGGCGGCGCTTCAGAGTATTTCACCGTCACTTTATGAGGCGGCTTCAATTGAAGGCGCGACAGCATGGGAAAGCTTTTGGAAAATAACCGTGCCTATGTTGCTGCCGTTTATGCTTATTAATATTGTTTACACTATTGTGGACTGCTTTACCGCAAGCTCAAATCTTGTTATGAAGCAGGTAATGGCAAGCGTTGAGCTTATACAAATGGGGAGAGCCGCTGCGATGACGTGGGTATATTGCGGTATTGTGCTGGCGCTTTTGGGTATTGTGTTTTTCTTGTTTTCACGTTCAAAGGCATATTCTACCGAATACTGATGAGAGGAGGCCCTTTTTATGAAAGGTTTTGCTTTAAACGAACAAATAAGCGGAATAAAAAACATTTTTACGGGGAAGGCATTTTCATTTACCTCAACAAAAGCCGGAAGTATAGCCTTTAAAATTTTTCGCACTCTTTTTATCTTCGGACTTTCTTATCTTTTTCTTTTTCCGGTTATTTATATGTTCAGCACTGCCTTTCAGTCGGTGAATTCTGTCAGTGACCCAAGCGTTGTGTGGATTCCCAAGGAACTTTCAATAGAGCCCTTGAAAGCGGTTATAGAGCTTATCGGATATTGGGATTCGGTTATTCTTACGCTTGTAATAACCGTTCCAAGTACAATTTTGGCGCTTTTGTCATGTTCTTTGGCAGGCTATGGGCTTGCACGCTTCAGATTCCCGGGTGAAAAAATAATCTTTTTTGCAGTGCTCATTACCATAGTAGTTCCTCCTCAGGCGGTTTTAGTGTCTTCGTATATGAATTTCCGCTTTTTTGATTTTGGAGGCATTATGAAGCTTTTCGCACCGCTTTTAGGGTATGATTCGTTTAACATGATTGATACGCCGATGACCTTTATTCTGCCGTCAGCGTTTGCNTCGGGACTTCGCAACGGGCTTTTTGTCTTTATATTCAGACAGTATTTTGGGGGAATGCCCAAGGAGCTTGAGGAGGCTTCAAAAATTGACGGGTGCGGAGCGTTTTTTACGTATGTCAGAATAATGATGCCTCTTGCAAAATCTGCTTTTATTACGGTGGCGCTTTTTTCGTTTGTCTGGCACTGGAACGATTTTTACAGCATGTCCTTTTACTTTACCGGAAAAATTCGTCCGATAACGCCTACATTAAGCACTTTGCTTGACCAGATGGTCGTGGGAGGATTTACGCAAAGCTCATCTGTTTCTCAAATCAATTTAAGGGTTTATTTTGCAGCCGGAGCGCTGCTCACAGTGGCGCCGCCGCTGATTTTATATATTATTTTACAGCGGCAGTTTACCGAAAGTATTGAAAAATCCGGCATAGTCGGATAAATATATTAAGCAAGGGGAAGTTACCATGAAGAAAAGAATATCAGCGTTATTTATGTCCTGCATTATGATTTTTGCCTTGGGAGCATGTAAACCGAACAAGACCGATTCCGACCCTGTCAGCAGCGGCGAAGTTCAGTCGGATGACCCGAGTTTTGATGTTGATTTTGGCAGCGAGGCGGCGGTTTCGGCGCAGGAGAGCACTGCCGTCACGCAAAGCAGCGGAGGAGGGAACACATCGAAAAACACCGCGGCATCTCAGCCGGGACAGCCTTCTCAGTTTGTTCCCAAAGAGGGAGATACCGTAGAAAAGGGCCTGAACTTTGGCGGAAAAACCTTTACAAAAACTATTATCGGTGAAATTTCCGCAAAAAAAATGCGTACAATACAGGCTTTTGAGAAAAAATTCAACTGTAAAATAGAGCTTGTTAAGCTTAAATGGGAAACATATAACTCGTCGGTTGCCACAAGCGTTGCTTCGGGTAAGCCATATGATATTTGCGGTCTCAGTAACTATTTCTTCCCTGAGGGCGTTGTTTCAAATTTATATCAGCCTCTTGACAACTATATTACCACGGCTGACGTGTATAGTCCCGGGAAACCGGGAATTGACCTCACATACAGCGCTTATTTTAACTATAACGGAAAAATGTACGGTGCGTCTACCCACACCGGTGACTTTTCATCTTTTCCTACAGTTCTCTTTTACAACAAAAAGATGATGGGCGACGCAGGCTACAAGGGCAATAAAGATCCGCTTGCCATGTGGAAGGCAGGAACCTGGACATGGAAAACCTTTGAGGATATGGCGACGGCCCTTTATGACCCTGCGCGCAAAAAATATATAGGCGGAAGAGAAATGCACGGCATGCCGCTTTATACAAACGGCGGATATCCCATAAAAATTGAGGGCGGAAAGGTCAAAGAAAATCTTACGGATTCAAAGTTTTATAAGGAATTAGAAAAAATGAAGCAGTGGTACGGCAGTAGCACCACCAAATTCTCTTCAAACGGTTTTTCCGATGACCCAAGCGAATTCTTTAACGGTAACCACTATATGTTTATGCAAATGTCCCAGTATGGTCCGCTTAATTTGATGCCGAAAATTGACAGTAAAGAAGCCTTTGGAGCAAACGCCAAGGAACGAATTGCAAATTTAGGTATCGTACCCTTGCCTCTCGGTCCTGACAATACTAAAAAAGCTGTAGCATCGTCATTCCTCAATGCCAAGGCGTCGGCAAAGGGAGCTAAGGATCCCCGTGTTGTTATTGCTTACACGAAATTTACCGAAACCTTTGACGACCCGATGAAGGATGAGGACCCATATCTTTGGGACGCCGAAACACAAAAATTTATAAACAGTCTTTATGATAATCTTATTATTCCTATTGTAAACTATAAAACCTCGTCAACCAGCACGGGAGCACTGCTTGAAGAGATTGCTCAGGTTGCGATTTCGGGCGGAAATATTTCAACCGCGATTACCGACAGAAAAGGCACCTTCCAAAGCGTAATTGACGAATCGCTTAAACAAAAGTAAATTCATAAAATCATCGGCCGCAAGGGTTTAGGGCAGAAAAGCTTAGGCTCTTGCGGTTTTAATGAAAGTAACAGGAGAATTATTATGCATAAGAAAATTTACGCAAGTGACTATGCAAAGCTTGACAGTGATGTATATAAGGGCGGAGGAACTGATGAAACAGCGCTTATTCAGTCGCTTCTTGACAAAGCTTTGGAATGGGGACGCCTTCACTTGATTATGGACGGCGCAGCGCTTGTAACCGGCCTTGAGGTTCATTCAAACACCACCATAGAATGTATGAACAAGGATTGCGGATTTTATCTTGCAGATAATTCCGACTGCTCGATTCTTGTAAACGCAAGCCGTTCGATAGATACTCTTTCGACTAAAAACATTACTCTTTTTGGAGGAACCTATAATCATAACGGACCTCATCAGCAGCATCATGTTAAGTGTGACGATCCTGTTATCGGTTGGGATGACCCTGACTGCGGTCCTAACACACGTTTCGTTATGGGACTTGAGTTTTACGGTGTCGAAAACCTGAATATAAGAGATGTTACCATTTGCAATCAGCGTACCTTTGCACTTACTGTCGGAAACTTCAGGCATGTTAATATTGAGAATACATATGTAGAGCTTCCCGATGAAATTCCGTTTGGAAACCAGGACGGCTTTCATTTTTGGGGGCCGGGACAGTTTTTGACGATTCGAAATGTCGGAGGCCGTACAGGCGATGATTTTATGAATATCGGCCCGGATGAGCGTGATAAGGTTTCGTCCATTACCGATGTTTTGGTTGACGGAGTAATGCTTGACGACGCATATCAGGGAATACGCCTTCTTTCACGCGGGACAGGACGCCTTGACCGTGTTACTGTCCGCAATGTAACAGGTACCTACCGCTGTTACGGATTTTATATCAATCCATGGTTTATTGACGATACCATGGGCAATTTCGGAAATATTGTGTTTGAGAATATTGACCTTCGCCATCTTGATAATGTGTACGGACATCCGCCGTTTTTGTTTTCGGTCGGAGGAGACATAGAATCGCTTACCTTTAGAAACATTCAGTGGTATCACCCATATGATGTTAGAAATATTTTTCAGATTGGATACCCATTTCATGATTTTGATTATGAATTTAAGCGCAAGCCGCGCATACAAAATCTTTTAATTGACGGACTTTTTGTAACAGAGGATAAAGAAAGCAGCGCTGAGGCAGACCATATAATTGTGCGTGGAATTGTAGACAGAATGACCGTCAGAGATGTTGATATTACAAGGCCTGTGCAAAATGAGCCTTCCGGCTGCCTTTTAAGGCTAAAGCCTGACGCCGAGGTTGGCAGGGTATTTTTAAACCGGATTTATGCGGAAAATATGAATTCCCTTGTTAACGTACAAGAGGGTAAGATTGACACTGTTTTTGCATCTGATATCATCCTTGACCGTGTAGAAGAGCCTGTTATCGCAGACGGTAAGAATGTCGGTAAGATTTCAGGAGATATACAAAATGTATAAAGCTTTGTAAGATTATATAGGCAATTGCGAAACTTACAACAATGGCAAATGACGGTGAAATTTCTTCGAAATTCTTTTTGACTTTAATAAAATGCGGAGCATTTTCACCTTAATTGTCAATTGTCCATTCTCAATTGTCAATTGTAATTGCATTTTGCAATTATCTATAAGATTATATAAAAAGGTGTGGGTTATATGGGCTCTGAAATGACGCAAAAAGAGAGAATGAAGGCGGCGCTTACCGGAAAAGAGGCCGACCGGATTCCGGTCGCGCCGGATATTTCCTTTATGGTTCCCTGCAAGCTGACAGGCAAACCTTTTGCGGATGTTTTATTAAGAAACAATCCTCCCCTGTGGAAGGCGTACATTGATGCTGTTGATTATTACGATTTTGACGGTTGGTTTACTTATTCTGACATTATGCATGTCGAAAAAAGAGAATATACCGTGAGAAAAGAGGAAAAAACCGACAGTGACGGCAATATTTATGTTACTCAAATAATAGATACTCCAAAGGGCGAGCTTAAGCAGGTTACATACTATCCTCCTGATAATAGTGACACACCGGTTGAAAAATATGTTAAGGATTTTAAAGAGGATATTCCAAAGCTTAAATATTTGTTTCCTTACATTGACAAGCTTGACACGAGTGTTTATGACGAGCAGGTCAAGGCCTTCGGAGACAGGGGGATTATGGCTGTAAATATTTTTCCGCCGGGTATGCACATCTTTTTTTCTTATGTCAACGGAATGGATATTTTAAGCTATGCTTACTATGATTATCCGGAGATATTTGAAGAGTTTACAGAGCTTTATACAAATTATCAAATGAGAAGGCTTGAGCTTATTCTCGACCTAAAGCCCGATTCAATTTTAACGGGAGGCAGCGGCTCAATAACGCTCGCTTCACCGTCAATGTGGGACAAAATTACATTTCCTGTCATAAAAAAAATTACAAAATGGTGTAAGGAAGCTGGGGTAATATCAGGCATTCATTCTTGCGGCAAGGAAATGCACATTATTAAACGGTGCGCGGAGGAAACCTGTCTTGATTATATTAACCCCATTGAAATACCGCCTATGGGAGATTCAGACCTTGCAACCGCCAAAAAACTATACGGAGACAAAATTTCGCTTATGGGCAATTTGCATACAACAGACATAATGCTTAACGGAACAGTAAATGATGTCAGGCGCGAAAGCTTAAGAGCCATTTTGGACGCGGGCATCGGCGGCGGCTTTTGTCTTTCCACAGGAGACCAGGCAGGAAGAGATACCCCGGAGGAGAATCTTCGTGCAATGATTGAAACATGTAAGAAATTCGGAACATATCCTTTAAATGTTGATAAAATCAAAGAAGAGTTGAGGCTGTTACAATAGAAAGAGAGAAACATTATGAATCAAAAAATAAAATGGCTGAATCAAAAAATAACGCTTATGCTCACAGCTGCAATGCTTTTGACAATGCTTAATCCTATGTTTCCGGCAAAAGCTTCCGACGAGGTGAAATATATCATCAACGGAGATATGGAGCAGGGGGCTTGGGGGGCGGACAACTGTGTTCCCGTTACTGAAACAAATCCTTTATATGTTCACAGCGGGCTTAAATCCATGAAGATTTCGGGCAATAGCGGTTATGTTGTTTCGAATGTGTCGGTTGACTCGAAAAATCTTGATTTTGCAAATAAAAACTATTATCTGACCATGTGGGCAAAGGCCGACAGCTTTGACGGACACGCTTATTTTCAGGCCTATCCCATATGTCATAAGGATGAAAACACAGGTTGGTACGGTGAGGTGGCGCTGATAGGTAGCGGCGCCATGTACAGCAGCGGAGGCGTTCAAAATGTACAGCTCAGCAACACAGGCTGGATTCGCTATGCGCAGCCGATAAAGCTTCGTGCAGGCATAACCGCAGGCTTTGCCATAAGATTTTTTGTACGCGGTTCGGGTACGGTGTGGATTGATGATATCGAAATAACGGAAGTTCCCGATACACTTGTAAAAAACGGCGGCATGGAGCTTGGCGCATGGGGCGGCGACAACTGTGTACCGCAAATTGAAACAAGGCCCGACTATGTACACAGCGGAGTATATTCCATGAAAATGGAGGCGGCTGATGACGGATATGCTGCCGCGACAGTTTCACAAAATGTCGGAGATTTAGACTTTGCAAATAAAAGCTACTGTTTATCTGTATGGGCAAAGGCCGACAGCTTTGACGGATACGCTTATTTTCAGGCGCCTCCTGTCTGGCATGCCGATGAATTTAACGGCTGGNACGGTGAGATTGCGGTTATAGGCGCGGGAAGCA
>JGI994J12354_10004880_pt1 | contig 11833 bp, 10 predicted proteins | sample IntmicLarv3ML3BL_FD_12354 | JGI IMG/M metagenome (IMG submission 12354) | reverse complement strand
CTCACGCTCCCTAAGCCGTCACTCCGCTCACAGCTCCTACAACAGTTTGCGAACTGTTTTCGGTTTTGCTCGTCTGCGCTCCGTCTTAGTGAGCTGCTTCGCACGCCTTAGCGCTTCTTACGGCAAGTTCGGGAAAAATGTATAAATCACAATACAGATAATTGTGACAATGACCGGCAGCACCATGTTCGACCAGAACACGGGCATGTAAGCGTCCTTCGGACTCTCCTTACACACGCCGCTCGTTACCGTGACCACGAAGCCGTTGTACGGCATCGTATCAATGCCCGTGGAGGCAATCAGCATGGTTCTGTGCAGCACGGCCATGCTCATGCCGCGCGGACCATAGATGTTCGCCAGAATCGGTGCGGCGATGCCCATACCGCCGGAGCCGGAGCCGCAGACGCCCGCCAGAATGTTCGTGGCCACTGCCACGGCAACCAGATCGGGGCCGGGAATCGCAGTAATCATATCCACCACGGCATTGAAACCCACAGCAGCGGAAACCACGCTGCCGAAGCCGACCACGGCGGAGGTGTTACAGGCGGCCATCAGTGCGTCGGAGATGCTGTCGCTCACGTGGTTCATCATGGGCTTTTCCGTCTTGACATACTTGCGCATGAGCACATAGGCCAATGCAGCGCCCAGCGCCACGCCGTATTCAATGGGAACCAGAGCCTTACCGTCGATTTTCACGTTGATGGCGAGCAGGGAGAGCACCAGCGGAATCAGAGAGACAATCGCACTGGGCACTTCCTCGTCGTCATGAAACGTATCAAAGGGCTTGGGCACAAAGCTCTCCGTTTTCTTTGCGCGCTTGATGGAAAAATCGAAGTACCACACGCCGCCAATCAGCGTGAGGATGGTTGCGATGAAGCCGACCACGTAGCTGGACATCAGCGTTGTGCCCAGTGCGTTGACCAGCACCACTTGACCCACCTGCGGGTTACCCGGGCCGATGGCCGAGAAGGTGCAGCAGCCGAAGATGATAACGCCGGGGATATAGCGGCGGGGAATGTCGGCGGCGCGGAACATCTCCAGTGCGATGGGGAACAGGGAAAAGCAGACCACAAAGCCCGCAATGCCGCCATAGGTCAAAATACCTGTAGCCAAAATAAGAGACAGCACCGCATTTTTCGTTCCAAAGGTTTTTAGTAGCAGCCTTGCGATGGATTTGGATGCGCTGGTGATTTCATAGACCTTGGCCATGAGAGAGCCCGCCAGGAAAATAAGAAAATTGTTTCTGACAAACCCGACAAAACCCGTCATATAATTGACCTTGATGGCGTCATATAGGTCAATGCCGCCGGTGACCGCAACCAAGAGGGACACGGCGATGGCAGCAACAAAGATGTTCATGTCCTTCATGACCATGAAGGTCAAAACGGCCAGCGCAGCCACCATTCCGATAATGCTAATTGTCGCAGCTGACATGACTTTCCTCCCTTTTTTTACACACATCTATTTGTAAATGCATTAAAACGGTATTTTTCCTGTCTCTCCCCGCAGGACACAGGGAGAGACAGGCGTTTCTTTTCTTGTCTTTTGTAAATCAGTCCTTGCATTGCACCCGGGCTCTCCGGAGCGCAAGGGTCGGTTCAAATCTCTTCTCTTTTCTGCTCTTTTAGCGGACGATGGTCGCCTTGTCCTCTGCCATGGCGGCAATCTTTTCTGCGGAATAGCCCAGCTCGGTCAGAATGACCTTGGAATCGTCGCCCATGAGGGGGGCGTTCTTATGCGGGGCGGGCACGCCTGCGCCGAACTTGACGGGTGTGCCGACAACCAGATCCTCCTTGCCCTCGCGTGTGGTGTAGTTGTAGAGATAACCGTTTTCCCATGCCTGCACGTCCGTCAAGGTATCCTTGATGTGGTTGATGCGGTCATAGGCCACGTCGTTCTCGGTGAGGAGCTTGCTCCACTCTGCGTAATCCTTGGTGGCGAAAACTTCATCCATAATCTCAACGAACGCAGCGGCATTTTCCTTGCCGGCCTTCTCGGTGCTAAAGCGGGGGTCTTCAATGAGGTCGGGGCGGCCAATCATGTTGCAGATGAGGGGCAGATAGCGGTCATAAATCACGATGCCAATCATGACCCAAACGCCGTCCTTACACTTATAGGTGTTGCGCAGGCCGCTGTCGGGCGTCTTGCGGCTCTTCGGCCACTCGTTGCCGTGCGCAACGGCCTGCACCACTGCGGAGGCATTCCACAGACCCTGAGAGTACAGAGAGGTCATAACCTTCTCGCCCTTGCCCGTCTTAGCCTGCTGATAGCACGCAGCGGAAACGCCTGCGGCCAGGGAACAAGCCGTGCCGAAATCGCCGAGTGCGAAGGGCGGTGTCATGGGCAGCTCGCCGCCTTCGGTGAAGTCCAGCAGAGAGCCGGAGCGGGCCCAATAGGCCACGGTGTCAAAGCCTGCGTTGTCAGCAGCGGGGCCCTCCAGACCAAAGCCGGTGAGCACAGCCCAGATAATGTGCGGGTGCTTGGCGGACATTTCGTCCCAGCCGAGACCCAGCTTGTTGAGGGCCTTGATGCGGTAGTTCGAGACAAACACGTTGGCGGTGGCGAGCAGCTTTTGCATGGCCTCAACACCATCCGGGTGCTTGAGGTTGAGGGGCAGGGAGAGCTTGTTGGCGTTGATCAGCTCAGCATGGGGGTTGTCGCCTTCGTCGGCGCGCATGCCCAGCACCTTGCTGGTGTAGCGGCCGGCTTCGCCCTCGAGGGGCTCGACCTTGATGACCTCGGCGCCCCAGTCGGCGAGCATTTTACAGGCGGCGGGGCCTGCGCCGTGGGTGCAGAAATCCACGACACGGATTCCCTTTAGCGGTTGATGAAACATAATAAATTCCTCCTCAAATTTTTGTTCTTATTCATTTTCCGCCCGAACGGGCAGGAGATTGATTTGTTTTTCGCCCTTCCGGGCGGGGGATTTGTTGTTTCGTCGGGTTGCCCCCTCTTGCAGGGAGAATGGCCCGCCTATGCGCAATCATTGGTGCATGCCCCGCTGTCATTCTGAGCGCAGCGAAGAATCTGTTTCTTCTCTACATTTTTAAGATTCTTCGCTTTGCTCAGAATGACCGAGATTGCGGGTCAGACCCGCAATGACGAAGGCGAGCGGCGGAGCGCTGTGCCCAACGTCCCCCGCATTCCCACTGCAAAAGCACACAGTCCAGCTTGAGAGCGGCAAAGAAAATTACTTATTTTTGAAAACAGGCTTCCTCTTCTCCATAAACGCCGCCACGCCTTCCTTGTTGTCCTCAGTCTCCGCCAGAATGCCTGCGATTTCAGCCTCGTAGGTCAAGCCATCGGTCAAGGTCATGTTCAATCCCTTGTCCACGGCGAACTTGTTGTACTTCACGGCGATGGGGGCATTTTTCAAAATCGCTGCCATCATGGCATCGGCTTCGTTCATCAGCTCCTCGTGGGGCACAACCTTGTTGGCAAGGCCGATTTCCTTGGCCTCGTCAGCCTTCACCTTGCGGGCGGTGAAGAGAATTTCCTTCGCCATGGCGGGGCCGACCAGACGGGGCAGACGCTGCGTGCCGCCGTAGCAGGGTGCTACGCCCAGAGATGCCTCGGGCAGACCAAACACGGCCTTCTCGCTGGCGATGCGGATGTCGCAGGCCAGAGCCATTTCGCTTCCGCCGCCCAGCGCAAAGCCGTTCACGGCTGCGATAACGGGCTTGCCTAGCTCTTCAAACTTATTAAACAGCGCATGCGCCTGCTTGGAGCGCTCGGTGGTCTCCGCACCGGTGCGGTCACTCTTCACTTCGGAGAGATCCTCGCCCGCTGCAAATGCGCGGCCGTTGCCGGTGACAATCACGCCGAGCACGTTATCGTCTGCTGCGATGGTGTCCATCGCATGTGCCAGCTCTTCCTTGGTCACGACCCGCAAAGCATTGAGCACGTCAGGGCGATTAATGGTGATATATCCAACTTGACCCTTTACTTCATAGATAATGTCTTGATATTCCATAGTTCTTACTTCAATCTCCTTTCAAATTTACGCAGCAATCTCAACTTTCGATACACTTTGTTAACTTTTCTACATTTCGCTGTACTTGTAATATTAAAGCAAGCTTTATGCCAAAAAGCCCATGTTGTGCTTTTCTCCCTCTGGCAGGGGAAACGCCCGATTTCACGCAGTTTTTTCGACACAATTTGTGTCCTCTCTCCCGTTTTACAGCCGTCTCTGTTGACACACTGTGTTTCCCCTTCACATTTTGCGTCATTTTTTTGTTTTTTCTTTCACAAACGATTGCGTTTCAAATTATTCTATGTTATAATTATCAAAGCACGCTTGCCAGTGGGAAAGGAGCTCTGATTTATCGTGAGTAACGAACAAGTTCAGTGGGAGTTGCTTCATCAAAACGACGCATATAAGCAGACGCTCCCTGATGAGCTGTCCGCTCGCTGGGCGCAGTGTTATGCGCAGAATATCGACTGGAGCGGCGGAGCTTTCCGCCTCTATTCGCCTGCGGAATTTCAGATGATTCGAAACGCCGCCGTGCAGTGCTATGCTTATTCCAACCGCTTCTTTTCCCAGATTAAGCGCCACTCAAAAACCCCGCGCATCGGCTTCGCCATTTTCGACCGGGCGGGCTGCCTGCTCAAGCTCTATGGCGAGGAGAGCTTTCTCGCTTGGTGCAAAGAAATGCACATCGCACCGGGCACAGATTGGTCGGAAGGCTCCATCGGCGTCAACGCAATCTCGCTCGGTCTCGCACGCAAGGAGGACGTGTCCGTCATCGGACGGGAGAATTTCTCCCGCCTTTTGGTTGACACCGCCATCTACTTCTCCCCCTATCTCATTGACGACAACCATTCCGGCGAGGAAGCTGTCCTCTTCGGCGGCGTGGCACTTATCGCCCCGCTCGAGCGGCAGAGCGACGACTATCTCATGCTCACCGCCGCCGCCGCCAACGACGTGGCGCTGCACCTGTTCATGTCCAACAGTCTCTACGAGGGCTATAGTCGCGAGGCCAAGGGGCTCATCTCCATCGACATCAACCGTATCACCGGAAAAAAGCATATTTTGTACCACAACGCCTCCTTCTTCCCCGTCGTTGGCACGGGATATGAGAGCCTTTATTTCCAGCTGGTGGAAACCATGTTTGACCCCCTGCCGAAAAACGAGGAATTCTGGGCAATTATCGAGGAAGGGCGGGAAATCTCCGACCAGAATGTAAAGCTGAGCATCAAGGGCGAGGAGAACACCTTCATCGTCAGCACCGAGCCCTACTCGCAAAACCACCTCAACATTCGCGGCATCCGCTTTTTTATCACCTCCGCCAAGGATATCTCCTCCAACGTCTCCAAAAAAATCGGCAACAACGCCCTCGTCACCTTCAACGATGTCCTGGGCACGCACCGCCGCTTTGCCGACTGCCTCAAGATCGCCAAAACCATCGCCCGCAGCGACAGCAATGTGCTGATTCTCGGCGAGAGCGGCGTGGGCAAGGACATCATCGCACAGGCGATTCACAACGCCAGCGACCGGCAGGACAAGCCCTTCATCGTCGTCAACTGCGCAGCCCTCCCCCGCGACTTGATTGCCAGCGAGCTCTTCGGCTACGAGGGCGGCGCCTTCACCGGCTCGAAGAAAAACGGCAACATCGGCAAGTTCGAGCTCGCCAACGGCGGCACCATCTTCCTCGACGAAATCGGCGACATGCCGCTGGACTTACAGGCCACGCTTCTGCGCGTGATTGAGCAGAAGAGCTTTATGCGCCTGGGCAGCAACACGGTCACCAACATCAACGTAAAAATCATCGCCGCCACAAATGCCAATGTCAATCAGCTCGTCGAGCAGAAAAAGTTCCGGGCAGATTTGTTTTACCGCTTCACGCTCCGCCTTGTCATCCCGCCCCTGCGGGAGCGGGGACATGATATTGTTCTCCTTGCCGAGCATTTTATCCGCTCCATCTCCGCCCGCATCAACAAGGCCGCCCCGCCGATTCTCTCCAGCGAGGCGAAGTCGCTCCTGTGCCGCCTGCCCTGGGCGGGCAACGTGCGCGAGCTGCAAAATCTCATTGAGGGCATTGTTCAGTTTTACTCCGTCAATGTAATCGGGCCGGAGATTATCGAGGAATACCTGGGCATCTCCGACTCCTCAAAGCCCATTCCCGAGCATTGGCCGCCCTCCTACCATGAGTCCATCAGCCTGCCGCAGCCTGTACCCGAGGAGAAAAGCCTCACCCGGGACAGTTTGGAAAACGCCCTGCTGGTCAACTTCTACAACAAGACCAAAACGGCGCAATACCTCGGCATCTCGAGGAAAACCCTCTATCGCCGCATGGAAGAATACGGCATGGAGTTCTGACCCGCTCTGTCACAAAATGATTCAGTTTTGCACATGTACTGTTGCATTGATGCACAAAGTGTGCACATAATGCGCAATTACATTTTCGCTAAGAATTTTCTTAAATGCCTATTTTGTCAACCAAAACACCTCTTTTCGTTAAAAAATGACCAGTTTCGTTAAAAGAAAGACCTAATTATTACTTCGTTTTCTCTTGACTTTTCTGGTGGCATATGTTTTGCTATGCTTATTGGTATTCTTTCGTAAAATAGGATCACCCGATCCGTTTTAAATATTTATTTGGAAAGCGAGATGACGAACGAATGAACCTGCTTGTTTGTGTAAAACAAGTGCCGGATACAAACGAAATAAAGATTGATCCGGTAACCAACACCCTGATTCGCGCCGGAGTGCCCAGCATCGTCAACACTTTTGACGCCTATGCGCTGGAACTGGCGGCCCGCATCAAGGACACCACGCCCGGCACACGCATTGTCGTTGTATCCATGGGCCCGCCCCAGGCGAAGGACGCCCTCAAGGAGTGCCTGTCCACCGGCGCCGACGCAGCCTATCTCGTCAGCGACCGTGTATTCGGCGGCAGCGACACCCTGGCCACCAGCTACATCCTCTCCACTGCGATTGCAAAGATTGAGGAAACAGAAGGCAAGTTTGACATCATCTTCTGTGGCAAGCAGGCCATCGACGGCGACACCGCACAGGTCGGCCCCGAAATCGCAGAGCACATGGACATTCCGCAGGTCACCTACGCTGTGGATGTCACAGTTGAAGGCAACGAAGCCATTGTCAAGCAGGAGACCGACACCGGTCACCAGCTCCTCGGCATGAACTTCCCCTGCTTGATTACTGTTACAAAAACCGCTTATGACTCCCGCTTCCCCTCCATCAAGAGCAAGATGGCCGCCAACCGTGCCGAGATTCCCACGCTCACTTCCGAGGAACTGGTTTTCGATGCAGAGCGTGTCGGCCTAAAGGGCAGCCCCACCAAGGTGAAGAAGACCTTCACACCGGTTCGCAACAAGACCGCCGTCGTCATTTCCGAGGAAACCGGCGCTGAGTCTGCTGTCAAATTGTTCGGCATCTTGAGCGATGCCAATGTCGTTTAAGGGGGGGTCGTTGAAATGGAAGCCAAGACTAAGGATTTATGGGTACTGATTGAAACCCGCAGCAACGGCACGCCCTGCAACGTCGGCCTTGAGCTGCTCAGCCCGGGTCGTGACCTTGCCACCAAGCAGGGCGGCGCACTCATCGGCATCGTTGTCGCCGGTAACGCCGCAGAAGCCACCAAGGCCGCTGCCGAATACGGCGCAGACAAAATCATCGTTGTGGAAGGCCCCGAGTACGAAGAGTACACCACCGAGGCGTACACCAACGCTATCACACTGCTCATCGAGAAGTACGGCCCCACCACCATTCTGGTCGGTGCCAGCAACCTCGGTCGTGACCTCGGCCCCCGCATCGCCTGCCGCGTAAAGACCGGCCTAACGGCCGACTGCACCGAACTCGACATCGACGCAGAGAGCGGCAATGTGGCATGGACTCGTCCCGCTTTCGGCGGCAATCTGATGGCCACCATCCTCTGTCCGGACACCCGTCCGCAGATTGGTACTGTCCGTCCCGGCGTGTTCAAGAAGTCTGAGCCGGTTGCCGGGCGCACAGCTGAAGTCATCAAGGAAGACATCCGCTTCGCCCCCGAGAAGATTCGCGTGCGCTTGATTGAGAAGCTCGAAGAGCTCGGCGGCGAGCTCGTTGACCTCGAAGGCGCAGAGATCATCGTCTCCGGCGGCCGCGGCTGCGGTAGCGCAGAGGGCTTCGCCCCCATCCGCGAGCTGGCTGCTGCTCTGGGTGCCACCGTCGGCGCTTCCCGCGCAGCGGTTGACGCCGGTTGGATTGGCCACAACCATCAAGTCGGCCAGACCGGTAAGACCGTCGGCCCCAAGCTATACATCGCCTGCGGCATCTCCGGTGCGATTCAACATCTGGCGGGCATGAGCGGCTCTGACGTGGTCATCGCCATCAACAAGGACGCAGACGCCCCCATCTTCGGCGTGGCGGACTACGGCATCGTGGGCGACCTGTTTGAAGTCGTGCCCGCTCTGACCGCAGAAATCGTCAAGGCAAAGGGTTAATTTTTTCGCATAAATAGGCTGTGTTCCCCCGCATATTGCGGGGGAATGCGGCCAAAAAATGACTCTCTTTCAAAGAGCAGCACGTCAATTACGCAAAAAGCGGCATAATTGGCGATACATTTAGTATAAAATCAAGTACATATAACCAAAAATATGAGGAGGAGCATGATTATGGATTTCAAGTTAACACAAGACCAAAAGGACCTACAGGAGATGTTCCGGGACTTTGCGATTCAGAATGTGAAGCCCATCGCAGCCGAGATTGACGAGAACGAGCGTTTCCCCAAGGAGACGGTACCGAAGCTGGCAGAGGCCGGTATGCTGGGCATCCCCGTTCCTGAGAAGTATGAGGGCACGGGTCTTGGCAACCTCGAGTACGTATTCGCCGTGGAAGAGGCCTCCAAGGTCTGCGGCACCACCGGCGTCATCATTTCCGCTCACACCTCTCTCGGCCTGTGGCCCATCCTCGAGTACGGCACGCCCGAGCAGGTCGCTAAGTACGTCCCCGATCTGGCTTCCGGCCGCAAGCTGGGCGCATTTGGTCTCACTGAGCCCTCTGCCGGCACCGACGCTGCCATGCAGCGCACCGTCGCCGAGGATAAAGGCGATCATTGGCTGCTCAACGGCAGCAAGATTTTCATCACCAACGGCGGCGAAGCCGAAACCTATGTGGTTTTTGCTATGACCGACAAGACCATCGGCACCAAGGGCATCTCTGCCTTCATCGTCGAGACCGGTATGCCCGGCTTCTCCATCGGCAGCCACGAGAAGAAGATGGGTATCCGCGGTTCCGCCACCACTGAGCTGATTTTCGAAGATTGCATCGTGCCCAAAGAAAACCTCCTCGGTGGCATCGGCAAGGGCTTCAAAGTCGCCATGACCACCCTCGACGGCGGCCGCATCGGCATCGCTGCACAGGCACTGGGCATTGCACAGGGTGCCATCGACGAGACCATTGAGTATGTCAAGGTTCGCGAGCAGTTCGGCAAGCGCATCAGCCAGTTCCAGAACACCCAGTTCCAGCTGGCCGACATGCAGACCAAGGTTGACGCAGCCCGTATGCTGGTTTACCGCGCTGCCTGCGCCAAGGACGACCACGAGCCTTATGCACATCTGGCCGCTATGGCGAAGCTCTTCGCTTCTGAAACCGCCAGTGACGTCACCCGCCGCTGCGTGCAGCTGTTCGGCGGCTACGGCTTCACCCGCGAGTACCCGGTGGAGCGCATGATGCGCGATGCCAAGATTACTGAGCTCTACGAAGGAACCAGCGAAGTCCAGAAGATGGTTATTTCCGGTTGGATGGGTGTAAAATAAGGAGGCGAAACGCATGAGCTTGATTGAAATTAGCAAGAAAGACCATGTCGCAACTCTTACCTTGAACCGTCCCGAGGCGCTCAACGCCCTCAATAGCGAGCTACTCGCTACCCTCTCCACCACCATCACCGAGATGGAGCAGGACGACGATGTCTACGTCATCATCCTCACCGGCGCAGGCCGCTCCTTCGTCGCCGGCGCTGATATCAGCGAGATGCGGGACTACAACGCTGTCGAAGGCAAGGCCTTCGGTGCTCTGGGCAACAACGTGTTCTACCGTTTGGAGAACATGACCAAGCCCGTCATCGCTGCCGTCAACGGCTTCGCACTGGGCGGCGGCTGCGAGTTGGCCATGTCCTGCGACATCCGTCTGGCCAGCGAGAAGGCCAAGTTCGGCCAGCCCGAAGTGGGTCTGGGCATCATCCCCGGCTTTGGCGGCACGCAGCGCCTGCCCCGCTTGATTGGCATGTCCTCCGCTATGGAGCTGTTTTTCACAAACCGGGTCATCGGTGCCGACGAAGCCAAGAGCCTTGGCCTCGTCACCGCAGTGTATCCGGCGGAAGAGCTGCTCGCCAAAGCCGAGGAGCTGGCGGCGACCATCGCTGCCCAGCCGCAGGTTTCCATTCGTCAGGCCAAGCAGAGCGTCCGCCGCGGCATGCAAACAGACATGACCACCGGCATCGCCTTCGAGGCAGAGGCCTTCGGCCTGTGCTTCGCCACTGAAGACCAGAAGGATTCCATGACCGCTTTCCTCGAGAAGCGGAAAATCGAAACCTTCAAGAACAAGTAAAGGAGAGATTGTTATGAACAAGATTATGGTTATCGGTGCCGGCACCATGGGCATGGACATCGCCCAAGTGTTTGCCCGCACCGGTTACGCCGTGATTGTCCGCGACATCAAGGACGAGATTATCAAGGCCTCCGAGGCTCGTCTGAACAAGGGTCTGGACAAGATGGTGGAGAGAGGCAAGATGGACGAGGCCGCCAGGGCTGCCATCGTCGGCAACATCAGCTTCACCACCGAGCTCTCCGCCGCCGCCGACGTGGATTTGGTTGTGGAAGCCGCCATCGAGAATCTGGAAATCAAAAAGCAGATTTTCGCCGACCTGGATGCCATCTGCAAGCCGGAGACCATCCTGGCCTCCAACACTTCTTCCATCTCCATCACCGCCATCGCAGCGGCCACCAAGCGCGCTGACAAGTTCATCGGTATGCACTTCTTCAATCCGGCGACTGTCATGAAGCTGGTGGAAGTCATCCGCGGCGCTAAGACCTCGGAAGAGACCTTTAAGGCCGTTTGGGATTTGTCCGTTGCCATTGCAAAGGAGCCCGTCGAAGTCAACGAAGCCCCCGGCTTCGTCGTGAACAAGGTGCTCGTTCCCATGATCAACGAAGCGGCCAACCTGCTCTACACCGGCGTCGCCTCTGCCGAGGGCATCGACACCGCCATGAAGCTCGGCGCCAACCATCCCATGGGCCCGCTGGCTCTGGGCGATTTGATTGGTCTGGACGTTTGTCTGGCGATTATGGACACGCTGTACAACGAAACCGGCGATGCAAAGTACGCCGCCAGCCTGCTGATGCGCAAAATGGTGCGCGCTGGCGAACTCGGTCGCAAAACCGGCAAGGGCTTCTACGATTACAGCAAGTAACCTTATTGCACTGCAAATCGCCACCCGAATGGGTGGCGATTTGTTTTTTCCTACTCCTGCCGTCCCTCCGGCGACGAGCCCACTGCTCCTCCGCTGCCTGCTGCGCCAGCGTAAGCAGCCTCAATTGCATCGGCAACCTTAGCCGCCAGCGCAAAATGCATGGCCTTATAGTCTGTCATTTTTATCACCTCACATCTATTCTATACGAAAATCGTATAAAAAGTAATATGCGTTTTTCGCATGTTTTAGAATAGTATTGAGGTGATGCACATGTACCCGCGAATCCGTGATTTGCGCGAAGATGCAGATAAAAACCAAGCGACTCTGGCGGCGCACCTAAGCGTTACGCAGGCCACCTATTCCCGTTATGAGAGCGGCGTTCTGGATATACCAAGCCAATCCTTAATCCAACTCGCCAAGCT
>JGI994J12354_10004879_pt1 | contig 11833 bp, 16 predicted proteins | sample IntmicLarv3ML3BL_FD_12354 | JGI IMG/M metagenome (IMG submission 12354) | reverse complement strand
CGGATTGAGCGGACTTGACGCACTTGCGGCAGACTATTGGCACTGGCTGATAGGAATATTCGCATTGTTCAACTTCATATTCAACATCTATCTCGCATACGCACTTGCGCTCGAGAACAAGATCCCTATAGTCTGAAGACGATCAATCAAACCTTTTATAAACATCTTACTTATTTCAATTTGATTCCTATTTTCCAACAACATGTATGCTTTGATACGAGTGTAATTCTATGGGAGAATGTAGGAAGTCTTTTTCTAAAATCGCATTCGGATTATTTCTAAAAAGAATCCCGTTCACAAAGACTATATCTAGAAAGTGCATCACGCCTTTTTGATAGTACTATGAGAGAAGAAAAAAAGAAGAAACTCATGGCGTGGTTTATGGTAATCATAATGATCGGTGTCGTCTTCGTCGTAGCGGCGGCGTTCATTGCAGGTCTGTAAACACTTTCCCTTTTCACATTTTTACTCTTTATTATTAATTTAACTATTAGCTTTATTAGCATTATTATTTTTGATATAATAATCAAGTAGGGAATCATTGTATACTATCATATTTATTTACTATTATTAATTTAGCTAATAACTTTATTGCTATTATTATTTATGATAAAAGAATGAAGATGAGGATCATTGCGAATTATTGTCAGAATAACAGAATCCTTTTGCGACACGTTCATCCTGTATCTTCGACCAGTCTTTCATTCCTTTTTCGCGTAACACTTCGTTATCGGCAAAGAGGATGCTGTATTGTTCATAAGGCGTAAAATGCTTGCACGGATAATCGTTGCACAGGGCGCACATGTCTACTCCTTTCTCTCTTGCACAATTTCGAATTGCGCAATCCGGATCACCGCCATTCTCTTTACACGATGCGCACAATCCTTTCTCGGCCATGTTCTTCAGAAATGGCCAGAACTCACTGCTGCCTGGAATGAATTCGATGAAGTTCTCAAACCCTCCTCTTTTCATTTCGTCGAGCAGATTCTGTGCCGCAGGACGGATCCTCGCCTTCACTACACAGCACTCACAGTAAAAACCGCAATAGCAGACATACTTTTCTTCCTCGACTATATGTATTAGATCTACGGTATTTGCAGCATAGTCATCGGTAAAGGGAAAAAAATTGAAAATTGAATATTTCACGGAAACTCTAAGGGTAAACATGGATATTCCGGGATCCCAAGTTGATATTCGGGAGACCGTCCTTGACACGATCTTTACTATTTTTTGGTCATAATGTGTATTTTTGTAGATATAATTGGACAATTTATGAAAAATGAGTAAAAATTGAATTTTTTTTGTATTTTTTCTCATATTTTTATATCACTAATATTAATTTAGCTATTTACTTTATTATCTAATATATTAATGATAATATAAAACAAAAAATATTTTTTTGTCATGCAGTGTAATAAATTTAATATGTAAAGCTATTAGTTAAATTAATTATACAAGGCTATAATTATATGCAAAATCAATCGATTATTCGAAATTCGCTTTCGTCCCCTTCAACTTGGAATCGAACATTACGGCTCTTTAATACTTCTTGGATCGTCTTGCCGTGTATTCCCAATCCGACATTGATGAATTGGTTCTCAACGACCTTCTTTCCCTCGAATTCGACTACAGGCTGGAAACCAAGGGGTATGTGAGCTGTTTGAACCTGCATAGCGTAGATGTTCCCGTCTTTGTCATAGATGGGCCCTCCCGATTGTCCTCTGAGACCGGGTGTCGATGTCTCGATGTACATCATGTCATAATTGCCGTCATTGCTTTTGCCTTTCATGACATTCCTCGTATGCATTCCCTCATTGGGAAACAGCGGGAGCGGCAGCACTCCTTTTTTGATCTGGAATGTTTTCGTTTGTTCATCAAAGATCGACTCTACGGGAGCAAACGGGAAACCCATTCTGCAGAGGGTTGTTCCCGGGCGCATACTCTCCGGATCTCTGAATACGGGGTATTCGGTGATCCATTTGGAGTTAAACGGTTCTAATCTTCCCACGCATAGATCCAGCTGACGATTGACGTATGCATCGCTGATCCTTACTCCATCCCATGCCCACCAGAATGAGTGGTTCGTCAACCATTCCGGATCCATTTTGATCTTGTTATTGAGAGCCCCCCGACTGTTATCATTCGAGGAATTCAATTCCTGGATCTCCTTGATCTTTTTCTGGTCGCCTTGGAATTTAACAAAAGAATCGAACATGTGGCCGGCTGTGATTATCCATCCGCTGTCATTGATTATTGTGAATGTACCGCAAACTGCATTCACCTTTCCGTCCACTTGTCTCGTGGATATTATCAAAGGTCTTGTGAATTTAGCTGCTTTTTCACAGGCATCGGCAAACATGAACATTGAATAGAGTGGTAGTATAAATCTTGTGTTTTGAAAAAGTTCGCTTTTGAACGGCACAGACTTCTCGAAAATAGATCCCGACGAGCGAATTCAAGCGTAAAACTAATGAGTTTTTGAAAAGGTTTGGGGGGTGGACCCCCTTTACTGTTTTTCCATTATGTCAACGATCTCGGGTATATCCAGGATCGCGCTTCCGATGATACTTACAAGCTCCTCGTTTGCCATCAGGATGTCAATGACCTTGGGGTCAGTGAGTGCCATTCTTCCGATGTGGATGATGTACATCTTTGCAAGGTCCTGAGCATACTTCACCTTGATTTCCATGGCCTTTTCTTCTTCGACGCGGTCAGGCGATGACAATCCGTTGAGGTAGAATCCGGTGTACAATGAAAGTGCGTCTTCGGGTAAGGATGCGATATCCCAAAGGTTCCCGGTAAGGTCGTTGGTACCGTCCTTAAGATCGTCGACAATCGATTTGTATCCTGCTATATCGTTCTTCAGGAAATCGATCATGTCGAGGCATTTCTCTGCTTCCTCTCCCGTGAGATTGGTCGCCTTTTCCTCGTACTCGTCTATCTCCATTATCTTTCGGCCGATGATCGCGCGCATAAGCACAACTTGTTCTCTGATGTCCATATTCCCATCCATTTTTTTCACCATCTTAACGTATATAACGTCCTCTGTGCATCATGTATATATCTGTTATGATTTAGACTTTTTCTTTTTCTTCTTATTTTTCGTCTCTTCAGAGCTTATTTTTTCATAGAGTTCATAGAGTTCGTCGTTGTTGATTATTATCTCTCCGATGGCCATCACAGCGGTATCGTTTTTCGCCAGTGCTTTGATCATTTTCTTGCTTCCGAGGATATCGATGCCCACTTCGAATGAAAGGAGATCCATGAGTTCTTCGAAATATTCGCATCGGATATCGTCCGCTTCATATTCGCTTTCGAGATCATTCGGAGAAAGTTCATCCAAATATTTTGTGAAATCTCCGGTAAGGTCGTATTCATTCGCCTGGGCCTCGTCGAATTCGGGCTTTTCCAGACCTTCGTCTTCGCCCGTGATGCCGTTGAGGACCGTGATGTAACTGGATATGTCTTGATTGAGGTAGTTGATAAGATCCGCATCTCCGTTATTGGATGTTAGTTCTTCCACTTCAGCTATTTTCCTTCCTATGACCGCTCTCATGGTTTTTATTGCGTTTTCCAGGTATTGATCGTCTTCTTCCATGGTCACTGTATTGACATATGAACATAAAATGTAAACGGAATGAAGGGCAACATTCAACGAGAAATTAAATAAGTCCATATTCACATGACGGAAAAGGATATGGTCATGAACGAAAAGGATAGTTTTATCATCATATTTGTAACGTGTGTTGCTCTGGCAATAATACTCGCAGGTCAAATTTATCCTATAATCCATTCTTCTCCGAATTCCTCAGAGAATGAAAAATATCAGCCTTTTCCGATCCAATTCACAAATGATAACGTCATAGTTTTTTCTGACGATGACTTTTTTGATAGGATTCAAGCAGCGATGGTTGACTGCACCAAAAACGTGAGTAGTTTCACTGATAGGATGCCGGTCAAAGGCGACATAGTCTTTATTGACGAATCGTGGTTAATCGAAACCGAAGGGGAATGGCTTACCGATGAAATGATAAAAACGATGATCTTCGAGGAAATGGCATTATTGTTCGTTGATGGAGACTACTACCTGTACTCTCATTCCGGCATAGAGCTGTCGTTATCTGGTTACACTGTTGGCGAGGGTGGGGACATGTATGCTCTGTATTACCCGAAGAATGGCCCCATTTGTCAATTCAATACCTTAGGTTCAAGTTGGTTTGATAAGGTACGAATGAGCTATATGTGGGCAGCAGGTTTAAAGGCTGAGTTCGGAGCAAATTGTGAAAATTCAATCTGAAAGCTTTGCTACATTCTCAGTATTTTTTATTTCTGGCTATTTTTTTCACATTTTTATTACAGAAAGGACATTTTTCATGGATGACCTCAAACCCCTTCTCATCTTCACCCACGAGTTCCGGCCCTTGGTAGGTATCAACGACATACATTGTTCCAGCTAGGACTTCATCATATAATTTTTTGCAGCACGCAGCTTCAACGTCCACGTCGGATATCTCGAGATTAAGAATGGGTCTGGAGCGTAATTTTTCCCTTCTTTCTGCGCTTATCTGAGCATCCACTCTGTCCGCATCCATGTCGGCACCGATGTGATTCATATTTGCGGAGAATGCAAAGAGTTTCAGTGATTCGTAAAGATCCCTTTCGACTCCCATGCCCTTTTCGTACATGGTCGCCAAGATGTATATCGACTCCGGATCCATCTCTTTCGATGCAGTGGAAATGTAAGAATACGCTTTTCCATGATCCTTTTCCACACCGTTGCCTTGGAGATACATTAGCCCGAGATCCCTCATTGCCGGGACATGACCGAGATCTGAAGCTTTTTTAAGACATTTCACTGCTCTTTTCGGATCTGTTCTGAGGCATTCAATACCTTTCTGGTATGCGGATTCCGGCGTTATTTCATCATTCATTCCTTCACCTCGGTTTTAAGACGTTCCAGAAGTTCTTTTGCTGATATGCTTCCGCTATCGGCAGCTAGGTTCAACCATTTCTTGCCTTCGTTCTCGTCTTTCTCTGTTCCGAATCCGTCAATATAGTAGCATCCTAGGGAATACATCGAATCGGGTAAGCCTTCGAGTGATGCTTTAAGGAACCATTCGAAAGATAATTTTGGATCGCGCGGGAGATCTTTGGAGTTCCCGTAATAAAGTATTCCTAGTCTGTCCATGGAGAACGCATCGCCCTGTGCGGCCGCTTTGCCGTACCATTCTGCGGCCTTGGAACGATTCACTGCGGCTCCGGTACCGGTTTCATAGCAAGCTCCCGTTTGATATTGTGCATTGATGTTTCCGCCGGCAGCCGCATTCTTGTAAAGTTTGAATGCCTTCTCGGGATCCTTGGTTACCCCGAGTCCTTCCTGATGGAGGTATGCGAGGGAGTTCCTCGCTTCCGTATTCCCTTGATTGGCGGACGCTCTGAACAATTCCGCCGCTTTGGTGTAGTTCTGTTCTACCTCAACACCGTCCATGTACGCTATGCCGAGGAACAGTTGCGCATCGGCGATCCCAGCTTCTGCACCCTTCTTAGAATATTCTATTGCCTTCGAGGTGTTCATTCCCAGATAATCTCCGCTGAAGAACATCTTCACGAGGAGGGTCATGGCATCTTCGTGACCGTTCTCGCTTGCTTTTTCAAGTAATTCATAACCCTTTGCAGGATCTTGGGAAACCTCCCAACCGAAGAGATACGCCATACCCAAAGCATATTGGCCGTTGGCGCTCCCTTCTCCCGCGAGTCTCTTCACTTCCTCTATATCTACTTCCACTTCGCCGTCATCGGTATCGAAGATGAATCCCTTCTCTTTATCGGACACGACTGGGTATCTCTTTGATGGATATATTATTTCATACCTTGGTTTTCAAATTATTGAGGTATTCTCCCGCTTCTTTGAACATCGGGAACGATCTTTCCTCTTTTTTGAATGAAATATCATGCGCTCTCTTCGAGGGGCGGTATCCTTGTCTCAGATGAAGCGATTCATGATAAACGACAAAATCCACCACGTAATCCGGAATCAATAGATCGTCCAACGCGGACGAAATGGCAACAACCCTCATCATCGGCGAACAGTATCCCACTTTGCGGTAGTTCGGGTGCACAGTCCACGTGAAAAATGAATTCTGAATATCCTCCGGGGTCAAAAGAGAGGAATCCAGCAGTCTGTCGATTGATTCTATGAGGTCTCGTTCCTTTCCGACAGGGTTCCGAGTGATGTTCTTGCTCCTTCTGACGTATGCCTTTCTGTTGTTGCAGACGAATTCATCCGATGTGACCCAGCTCATATATTCTGTCCCATATTCGTATGGGCGCCCTTTGATCATATCCATCATTGTTTGGGAAAGATCCACAAGGACAGAATCGGGAGCGCCTGCGATATAATCCGAGACAAGAATATCGAGTTGTTTCTCTCTTCTTTTCCACGAGATCCTGAAATCTTTGCTTGCGATGAACGATGCCCTTATCTCGGAGAATCCTTCCGACATCCCTATGTCCGACAGGATCCGGGTCAATCTTTCATCTTCTCGGTGCATCGTTCCTCTTCTTAGATGTCGTTATGACATCCTTCTGTTTCTGTTTCATCTGCATTGAATGTTCAGACTTCAGGTCCTTTGTATTCTCGTAATCCCTTCGGGTATGATACATCATGGTGGATACCGTGGAAGGGGTCGGGGTGAATATCTGCACCTGTTCCGGGTTTGTTCTCAGTTCCCTGTGAACGAAATCGTTAAGGTCTTCCATATCTTTCATGTAACAACCCGGATGTGCGGCCATGAAATAGTACGTCAGAAACTGTTTTTTCCCCTGTTCTCTGTTGGACTCGTCGAACATTTCCTTGAATCTCAACAATACGTCGGGGCCGGGTTTTCCCATCAATCTCAGGACCTCTTTGGAGGTGTGTTCCGGAGCTATCTTCAGTTGTCCCGAAACATGGTTTCCGACTATCCTGTCAACATATTTCTTTCCGTTCACATGATCCGCGAGGATCATATCGTAACGTATTCCCGATGTGACGTGGACTTTCCTGATATTGGGTATCTCGGTGAGTTTTTCAAGGAGATCCAGCTGGTGCGAGTGATCTATGCGTAATTTGGGGCATGGTCTTGGGAACAGACATTTTCTATCCCTGCAACCACCCACCGCAGCCTTGGTGGGACATTCTATCCTGTACATATTGGCAGTCGGACCTCCGACATCGTTGATTATGCCGTTGAACCCTTCCTTTGATGCTATAGCCGTTGCTTCTTCCAAGATGGAGGCCTCGGATCTGGATATCACCGCTCTTCCTTGGTGAACCGATATGGCACAGAAGGAACATTCTCCGTAACATCCTCTGTGCGTCGTTATCGAATTCTTGATCGTTTCGATCGCTTTCACACTCCCCATCCTGAGATAGAAAGGGTGTACTCTGTTCTCGTAGTCCAATGAATGGATCCTGTCGAGTTCTTCGATCGTCACCGCTTTCTGCGGAGGCGTTTGAATGAGGTATCTGTTTCCGTGTTCCTGCACCAAACCTCTGGCATTTATCGGGTCGCAGTTATCATTGAAAATTTTAAATGCTGTAATGAAATCATCTTTATTTTCAAAGCACTTGTCGTACGAGGGCATTGAAAGATATCCTTTAGGAATATCTGATCCGATGCGGCATATTCCCCTGATATCGTCTGTGTTCTTTCCGTCACGCATTCTTTCTGCCAATTCCAGATTGGAGAGTTCCGCCATCCCGTAAGTTATCATATCCGCTTTGGAATCAAAGAGGATACTGCGTCTCACGGAATCCATCCAGGCATCGTAGTGTGCTACTCTTCTGAGGCTGGCTTCGATGCCTCCCAATACTATGGGCTTACCTTTGACGTACTTCTTGATGAGGTTCACATAGGCAATGCAGGCGCGGTCTGGACGTCTGTCGTTCAACCCTCCGGGAGTGAAATCATCATCTTTTCTGCGTTTATTCGTCGGGGTATAATTCGCCACCATCGAATCCACACACCCTGAGGTGACGCTCCAGAACAATTCCGGTTCTCCCAGTCTCGTGATGTCCGTATCGGATCCCACATCGGGTTGTGCTATGATCCCCACTCTGAATCCGTTATCGATAAGCCAATGTCCGATAACAGCGGCACCGCTGTAGTAGGAATCAATGTACGTATCGCCCGATACTATGATGATGTCAAGGGAGTCCCATTTCCTCCCCTTGACCTCTTCCATGGTCGTGGGTATGAACATTTATCTCACAAACCGATATTCCATGATATAGTCGTCCAAACGAAAACCATTACCTATCTCGGAATCGTCATATTTCACTATTTCAAATCCCTTTGCTTTGTAGATATTTATGCTGGGTATGTTGTTTTTGTTCACATGAAGGTAAACTATGTTCACTCCTATGGTGCGTCCGTATTCAAGGATATCATCGATGGCCTTCGATCCTAATCCTTTGCCTCTGTATTCTTCCTTGAGGTACAATTTGCTCATAAGCAGACGATCGTTCTCAGGATGCACGGAGAAGTAACCGACCTTCTCATTGTTGCACAGGATGAAAGAATAGATGTAACCTCCTTTCTCGATCTGTCTGTGGACGGCCTCTTCGGATTGAAAAGTCTCCACATAGTATTTCACAAGCGAATTGTCGACTATCGGATTGTAATATTTGAAACAGATCTCATTGGCCATTGCAGATATGAGTGGTGCATCATGCGCATCGGCGATGATCATTACTTGCCTCCGGGAGAGACGGATTTCGAGAATTTTCCCAGGCCTGTTTCGAAATCGACACCGAACCTTACGTCGGTGCCCGCTTTTCTTGTCCTTTTTATGCTGTCGGTCGTGAAATTGACGGCGATTTCGGATGCTTTTCCAAGGTTGTGACCGTTGACCAAAGCAGATACCGCGGTGGAGCCGAAGACGTCTCCCGTGCCGTGATAGTATCCGGGTATTGTCTCGCGGAAAGAGAATGAGACCTTTTCCGTTGAAGTGTTGTATGTCGCGGCACCCAGGTGTTCGTCTTCGAAGAATACTCCGGTGAGTATCACGTTCTTGGAACCCATCGAGCCGAGATCCCTCAATAGTTCCAGGATGTACTTTTCGGTATAAGGGCCGGAGGCGTACTTCTTGTCCAACAAGAGTGTTGCCTCGGTGATGTTCGGAAGTATCACATCCGCTTTCTCGCAAAGTTTCCTCATACCTTTGGGAAATGACGGATCGAAGATTGAATACAATTCCCCGTTATCGGCCATTACGGGATCCACTGCGACTATCGTGTCTTTATTTCTCAATTCATCGATTATCCTGGACACGAGGTCTATTTGTTCGAAGGAACCGAGAAATCCAGTGTAGATCGCATCGAACTTCAGATCCAGGGTCTTCCAGTGTTCCAGTATGGGTATCAGGTCCTCGGTAAGATCCCTGTATGTAAAATCCCTGAATCCTCCGGTATGCGTCGAGAGTACCGCGGTAGGCATGACTGTACATTCGATCCCCGCAGACGAGATGATGGGAAGTGCAACGGTCAAAGAGCACTTTCCGAAACAGGAGATGTCATGAATCGCAAGAACACGTTTCTGGACCATATCCAGTGTTAAAGCACAGAAATATATTAAATTCATCCTGCCGGGTCACGGCAGGATTGAGGTTTGAAATTTAATCCTTGAATTCGGATTTGGCTGCTTTTATTCTGCCTGAGAGCACGAGGCCAATAATGCCGGGAACTATGATGACCAGAGCTAATATTGAGCCTAATATGCACGCCCAGTATGCAACGCTGTTGAATCTTCTCAGACTGCAGAGGACAATAGAAATTATTGCCAAAACGCCGCTGGTTATCAGAATGCAATAGATGATCATTACAAGGGTTCGCACAGGTCCAATAACTGAATCAATCATTGAATCTGTGTAGTAATAAGGGTCTCCCTTCAGCATCTCTATTGCATTATCAAGGGAAGCGTCAAAAGCTATGACGCCGTACACAGTGTTCAGTATTGCCAAAACAGCCCAAATGGCACCTGTGATGATCACAACGTTCAGTTTTTTGACCGTTTCCGCCTTGAAACGGGGATCTGCCGTATAGCTTGTGTTGTTTCCTTTTAGTCTGTATCCACACGCAGGACAAAAATCATCGTATTGGTGGATATTCGCACCACACTCAGTGCAAAAGTTCAGAGTTTTATCCTCATCCATAGTCGCATATCGTCTTTTCGATATATTTCCCTTATGCCACCTCATTTATGATGTGGGAAATTTTTTTTGATGACCAGCACGTCTTCCCTTTCTATCGGTCAGAAATATAGAGAAACAGCCCCAATATCAAAATATTGGAATGTGCTTTACCTAGTATGGCGAAAGTACGATGCATGGGTTGCAACAAACCCATCGGGGGATTAGTAGGAGCATTCGGCGTGAAATTGATGTCGGGGCAAGTATGCCTTACATGCAGAGACAAGCTCGAAAAGATGCCGAATTATCAATTGATATCGCCGGAACAGGCGAAAGCTGTCATAAAGAAAGAGACCACAATGCAGGATGTGGCGGAAGAGATCCAACGAAAATATAATGGCGGATCTTCCAAGTCGGTACCTCCGGCGGAAGAGATCAGACAGTTCAAAGCATTGCTGGATGAAGGATTGATAACCGAGGATGAATACGAACACGCCAAGAACAGGATATTGGGCCGTTGAACGGCCGCATCCCCCATTTTCGTAAGGTCTCGGTACGAACGGATTAATATACGAGAACCTCAATCTCCAGTTTACGGAATCAGAATCTCAGCCTTTTGAGGTTCTCCGTGGCAGAAGTTTCTTCTGCAGGTCGCACGGGGGCGTTGGCCGAACGTGCGAAGTTGATTTTTGTACTACTATTCCAGCTATGCTTTTATATAAGTTGAACCTACACGTGCATGTTATCACATAGATTTCGGTCTTATGTGATTCGTGAGGAATGAAAATGGTAACAGTCTACGACGTTCCTGCCGAGAAATTGATACTTAAGACTGCCGAGAAACTCAAGGGGAATTCAAACATAGTTCCTCCCGAGTGGGCAGAGTATACAAAAACCGGCAGGCACACGGAGAGAGCACCTGCACAGGATGATTGGTGGTACACAAGGGCCGCCTCGATCCTCAGGAAGCTCTACGTCAAAGGGCCTATGGGATCATCCAAGCTCGCAGCCGAGTACGGTGGATTCGCAGACAAAGGTTCGATGCCTAACAGGGCAGTGAAAGGTAGCCGCAACATCGCCAGAAAGTGCATGATGCAACTTGAGGCCGCAGGATACCTTTTGCCGACCGGTAAAGAAGGACGCAAGATAAGTCCGGCGGGACAGTCATTACTTGACAACACTGCCAAAGAGGTCTTCGACGAGAACAACAGTTGAAGGTGAACGAGCATGGAAGATCCCGAACTGGAAGCAATAAGACAGAAAAAGATGGCCGAGATCCAACAGCAGCAGGGCAACCAAGCTGCAAAAGAGGAGCAGGCCAGACAATTCGAGATGCAGAAACAGTCCGTGTTAAGACAGATACTTTCCCCTGAGGCAAGAGACAGGTTGGCGAACATCAAATTGGCAAATCCCGAACAGGCTAATGCCATAGAGATGCAGTTGATCCAAATAGCTCAGAGCGGAAGGTTACAGGGAGTCATAACAGACGCCATGCTCAGAGAGATCCTTCAAAAGATAGTACCTCAACAGAGGGAGATCACGATACAGAGGAGATAAGATGTCAAGTACAAAACCGCCCGCAATGAAAGGCAGGCTCAATAAAAAGGTCAAGCAGAACCGCCGTGTTCCCGCTTGGGTCATGATGAGAACGAACAGACAGTTC
>JGI994J12354_10004878_pt1 | contig 11834 bp, 11 predicted proteins | sample IntmicLarv3ML3BL_FD_12354 | JGI IMG/M metagenome (IMG submission 12354) | reverse complement strand
TCACTGCCGATGGTGAAGTATTCTTTCATTTTAGCTATCTCCCTATCCGTTTACAAAGCTGTAGCTCCGTTGTGTCTTGGTACCCGCACGCATGGTAAAAGCGCAGTGCCGTGTCATTGTCGTCACCTGTAAGAAGCTGAAGCTTCTGTATACCGCGCTTGCGGAATTCAGATTCCATGAACTCCATCAACCCGCGTCCGATACCGCCGCGCCGGTGCTGTTTCATGACATACAGCTCCGTGATTTCACCATGAAGCGTGTTGTAGCACATGGATTTGACAATCTGCCCGCAGACGAAACCAACCGCAATGCCGTTGTTTTCCGCGATACAGACGATTTCCTGCGGGTTTTGCGCCAGCGTCATAGCGATACCTTCCACAGTATTGCAATCCTCGCCGTTGAATTCGTCATTGAGCCGCTTCAACGCCTCGGCATCTTGCGGTTTTGCCACTCGGAAAGCGGCCATTATTCATCTTCCCCGCTTTGCAACATCTCCGCTTGGTTTGTGGTGATGAGTGTGTCCATCAGCTCATCCAAATCGCCGTCGAGCACGGCCTCCAGACGGTGCAAGGTCAAGCCGACGCGGTGGTCGGTCACGCGGCCCTGCGGGAAGTTGTAGGTGCGGATGCGTTCGCTCCGGTCGCCCGTACCGACTTGGCTGCGGCGTGCGGCAGACTGCTGGGATTGCACCTTTTCCAGCTCCAGTTCATATAGTTTCGCGCGGAGAATCTTCAGCGCTTTGTCCTTGTTTTTAAGCTGCGATTTCTCGTCCTGGCAGGAAATGACGATGCCCGTCGGCTTGTGCGTTAAGCGCACGGCGGAATCCGTTGTGTTGACACTCTGCCCGCCGTTGCCGGAGGAGCGGAACACGTCGAAATGCACGTCGTTCATGTCCAACGCTACGTCAACTTCTTCGGCTTCCGGCAACACCGCCACCGTCACGGTTGACGTATGGATGCGCCCGCCGGATTCCGTCGTGGGGATGCGCTGTACGCGGTGGACGCCGCTCTCGAATTTCAGGCGTGAGAAAGCGCCCTTGCCGGTAATCTGGAAGGTGATTTCCTTGAAGCCGCCAATATCGTTCTCGTTCGCACTCATGACCTCCGATTTCCAACGCCGCCGCTCCGCGTAGCGGAAATACATGCGGTAGAGGTCGCTCGCGAAAAGCGCCGCCTCATCCCCGCCTGCGCCGCCGCGGATTTCCACGATGACGTTCTTCTCGTCGTTCGGGTCTTTCGGTAAAAGCAGGATTTTCAGCTCATCGGCGATGCGCTCGACGCTTTCCTTGCCCTCGGCGTATTCCTCTTTGACGAGTTGCTTCATCTCCTCGTCCAAGCTTTCCTCCATCATGGCACGCGCTTCCTCCGTCGCCGCGACGGCTTTTTTATACGCGCGGTACGCCTCGATGATGGGTGTGAGGGCGCTGTGCTCCTTCATCAGCTCGCGCCACTCGTTCTGGATTGCGATGACGGCGGGGTCGTTGATTTTCTCCGAAATCGCCATGTATTTTGCTTCCAATTCTTCTAAACGGTCAAACATAGTTGCCTCCTATTGTTCGTTTCACTTTATTGTTTTGGTTTTTGCCCGCTGACGGCGGCGGTGGTGCTGAGAGTGTAGTCCCATTGCTGTTCGCTGCGCTGATACTGCGCCATGCGGTTATCAAATCGTTCCTGTATCAGGCGGAGCAGGTCGTCCCATTCCGCGTCCGTCAGCGTGTCCGGCGCCATGTGCCGCGCCTTGTGTACGCTTTCAACCATACACAGGCGGTTTTCCGTAATTTGCTCCATGGCGAGGGCGGCATCCGTGTTCGCGCTGTCCGGGCAATATTGCACCACGGCGAGGGCATCCATTTGTATCGCTTCAAAACCCGCCTGCGCCATGAAGGTAAAGTTGTCGGTGAAGCTTGCCGGGTAGCGTTTGATTTGCCCCGGTTCTGTTTGGGAGGCCGCCGACCAGAGTTTGTCGAACAGCTCCTTTTCCCGCGTGTTGGCGAGAGGCATCCAATGGTCCGTTTCCGGTGCGCTGCTGTACCGTCCTGCGACGTTCAACACCACCATCACGCCGCCGGGACGCAGCACGCGCATTTGCTCCGCGTAGAACGCGTCCGGGTCGCAGAAATCTGCCACCGTATGGGAGAAGCAAAGGTCAAAGCTTTCATCGGGGAAGGGCAAATGCTCCGCCGCGCCTTGCACGAAGGTGCAGTCCGCAACCTTTGCCGTGGCGAAGGCGATGTTGTTTTCGTCTAAGTCCATGCCCGTGACCGTGCAGTCCGGCAGATATTCCTTGATTCTGTGGCAGAACAGCCCGCCGCCGCAGCCGATTTCCAGCACGTTCATGCCGCTTTCCGCACGGAGCAAACGCAGCCAGCCGTCCTTGTTGTCGTCGTGGAAGCGCAGCGCACGGGAGCGGTACAGTTCCTCCGGGGTTTGTACAAAAGTGGACCAGTAAGTGCTCATGCAGATTGCCCTCCTATATTTTCACTTTGCTTTATTCAATTCTTCCAGCATCCTAATGCTGTCCGGGTGCATGGGTTTACCTTGTAAGTAATATGATTTGATACGCATAGCCGGAACAATCGCCGCATCGATATCATGTTCGGCAGCGGCTCTCGCCTCGTCAACGTCATCCCCCAGCCTGTTTGGTTCGATTGCGTCCGCTACCAGAATGATTTTGTCTAGAAGCGGCATGTTTTCACAGCCAATGGCATGATTTTTAATAGCTGATAAAATGGATTCATCATGAATCCCAAAACGCTTTTTTGCCATGTCCGCACCCACCAGAGCGTGTACAGGGTTTATATCTTCCTTCATATATTTGTCAAGTATAATACCATTTTTATCACAATACGACACAAGCTGTTCTCCGTTTAAGCCTCTTGCGCAATCGTGTAAAAGCGCGGCAAGATGCGCTTTTACTGGATCCGCGCCGAACCGTTCCGCCAATATAACAGCGGTATCGCATACGGCAAGCGTGTGCGCCATTCGCGTTGCGTCCAGCATTAAACTTAATGTCTTTTTGATATCGTCTGTGTTTATTTCCGTTCCGCTGCGCCTCGTACAAATAGCGGAAACAACCCTGTCATGCCCCGCCAAATCCCGCGCGGAGGAGATGTCCGTCCAGCCATTTTCCGCCAGTAGAGACACCACGGCTTCGCGCTGGTCATATCCGATTTCCAAGAACATCATACCACCGGGCACAAGCCATTTTGCGCCGTACAGAGCCAAGCGTTCGTAAAAATCCAATCCTGTCGCGCCGCCGTCCAAGGCCAGGCGCGGCTCAAAATCCCGTACGGTCGCATCCAGTCCGACGATGTCCCCGGCGGGGATGTACGGCGGGTTCGACACAAGGAAATCGAAGGAATGCGCGTCCGAAACATCCAGCGCGGCGAACATGTTGCCTTGCCGGAATGCCACATTGCCGTCAACACCGTTCTGCCTTGTGTTGTCCGAGGCCACGGCCAATGCTGCCGCGCTGATGTCTACCCCCGTCATTCGCATATTGCCATGATGTGCCAGCGATACGGATATGCAACCCGAGCCCACTCCGATTTCCAGCCCGCGTGCTGCCTTGCCGCTGTAGTGCGTCAAGACTGTCTCGACCAGCAGCTCCGTATCGGGGCGGGGGATGAGTACATCCGGCGTGACGCGAAAGGGCAGCGACATGAATTCCCGCATGCCAACGAGATAGGCTACAGGTGCGCCCATGCGCCGCTTTTCCAGTAATGCCATATAGGCGGCCTCGTTCTCGCATGAAACGGGGTTGTTTAGTTCTGCCAGCAGCTTCTCCGTCGTCAGCCCGCAGACATGCTGTAACAAAGCGGCGGCGTCAAGTAAAGGGCTATCGGAGGTATCGGCCAGAAACGCCGCGCCTTCACGCTTCAGGACATGCAGCGGCTTCAGGTTCTTCATCGGCCAGCACCCCTTTCAGCGCGGCGAGGGCGACCTCAATTTGGCTGTCGTCCGGCTCCGAGGTGGTGAGCTTTTGCAGCATCAACCCTGGCCAGCTCAGGATGGTAATAAGCACATTGTCGTGCCGCCCTGCCAGCCGCAGCGCTTCATAGCTCAATCCCGCAATTACCGGCACCAGCAGCAGACGCGACAAAATGCGCAGCCAGAATACATCCGTTTTTACAAAGAAAAACACAATCATGCTGATAATCATCACAATCAACAGAAAACTCGTGCCGCAGCGCTTGTGCAGGCGCGGGTATTTCCGCGCGTTTTCTACTGTAAGTTCCTCGCCATGCTCAAAGCACGCGATGGATTTATGCTCCGCCCCGTGGTAGCCGAACAGGCGGCGCACCTCCTTCATCCGGGAAATCAGGAAGATATACAATACAAAAATGCCGATACGCGTCACGCCCTCAATAACGCTGCGCCAGATGTGGCTTTCACCGTACAGCGGCGAAAGTAGCGAGGTCAGGAATGTGGGCAGGAGGATGAACAGCCCGATACCCAGCGCAATCGCCAGCACGACACTGATGCCCATGATGATTTCCGTAAGCTTATCACCGAACTTCCGCTCAAGCCATAAATCGAATTTAGACGGGTTCTCCTCCGTCAAATCATCCATGCCGGACAGCTCCGCTGATTCCGAAATGACTTTCATGCCTGTCACCAGCGATTGCACAAACGACACCACGCCGCGGATGAGCGGCCACTTTAGAAATGGAAACCGCCGGTCGGCCGTGGCCGCGTGCTTGGCCGTGACGATGCCGTTCTGCGGATGACGCACCGCGACGACATACCCGTTCTTTCCGCGCATCATGACGCCTTCCATGACCGCCTGCCCGCCGATGGAGGTTGGCTTGACTGTATCGCCCTTCTTTTTATCGTTTTTCATAATAAAATTCCTTCCATAATATGCAGTTTCCCTATTATACACTATGGCGGCGCATTATGCAAGCATGAGGCACGCCGGGTTTTATGCGTATTTGCGCAGGATGGTATCAACGGTTTCCTTCAGTGTCGCATAGGTGCAAGAAACCGGCTGCAAGGTTTTGAGCCTGCGCAAAGACAAAGAGTGCTGTGTGCCGAGTGCGTCCAGCTTGGACGTTTCCAGCACATAAAATTCCCATTGCTCCAGTTGCATGGGCTTTGCTATCGCTTTCGTTTCCATATCCTGATACGCGAAGAGGCAGAAAACGTAAATTTCCGCATGGCGTTTCGGCGTATCGGCATATTGCTGGTTTTCCCATGCGCGCGCGGGCGCAATACCGAACCGGATGGCGGACGGCTTGCTCTGTTCCCATGTTTGCAAATAGGCGGAGGATTTCACCTCCACGGGAACGCCGCGGCCGTTGTACGGATATAAGAGGTCGTATTCCGTCCATTCGTCCCGCGCCTGTGTCAAGCGAATGCCAAGGGCCTTCGCGACGATGAATTCCGCCAGAACCCCGCGAAGAGTGTTGCTCAAAAGGTTAGAGCCGTTCCACGCCCAGAATTCGTCTATCGTGCAGGGCAGCGCCGTGTCGTTGTAGCGAAACGGCTCGCCGCCGTCTATCAACGGCATATCCAAATCAACCACTCTCCTTATAACATCAGCCCGCCGGGTTATCGGCGGGCTGGTAATGGGTTCCAAGGGACGGCGCCCCACAGTTTTGTCTTTACTCCACCGTGATCGTGAACCCGAGATGATACGCGCCACCGGTCACGCGCTCCTCCAACGGCATGGCAGTGCTCCACGACATATCCGATCCGATGGCTGCGTGCGCCGCGTCAATGTGCAGGATTGTCTCTGCGCGCACAGGTAACTCATGGTCATGCATCGCGTTTTGGTAATCCGCAACCGTGTGGTGCTTTGCGTCAAAATGGAACGGCTGCGCACCCGTTACGCGCAGGGTTTGTCTGCCGTTGGATAGCGTTAACCAGCGCGTATGCTCATGCCCGCCGCATTCCGACGGGGGTGCGTAGGGGAAATGCTCCGCCGTGACGGTGGATTCATGCACGCCCAGTTCCGCAGCGAATAGGCGGTCGCGGTAGTTCTCCATCGTGCCATACCCGTAATACGACAGTGCCTCAAAACCGGCAGGGACAGTGAATCTCAACCCCACGCGCGGCAGCGCGTCGAACCGCTCGTCCGTCTGCACGTCGTATTCCACACGGAGGCCGTCGCCCGACAATGTGTACGCCAAGCGCCCCGCAATGCCCCAAGGCGTGTCCGCGCCCGCCATTGTGAAAGGCAGTTCAATCCGGACAGTGCTGTCACTGCGCAGGACAGCCGCCGCAGTAAATTGCACCTTCATACCGCGTACTTGATTGAAAATGGGCATCCAGCCCCAGTTCGGCTCCGCGTCCAGCCCGGTGTACGGCCTGTCAAAACAAGGCGCGCCGCCGGTAATGGTTTCCGCGCCGTTTTTCACCAGGCTCACGATTTCGCCCGTGACCTTGCTGATGGTAACGCGTAACCCGCCGCATTCGGTCTTAAACCCTGCTGCATCTTCGAAAAAGGTCACATGCTTATGCGCCGTGTGCATAGGCACAACAGCCGTACCGCTTGCCAGCGGGTATTGCCGGAAGCCGATTTCTTCCCCTGTATCCCGCCGCGCGATGGTGAGCGTGAGATGGTACGCCGCGCCGGGCTTTTTGTCATGCGGGACGGAGATTTCCATTTCTTTTTCCTCCATCGGCGGCACATCAGGCAAGCCGATGGTAACGGTGCGGATGACGACGCCGTTTTCCCGCAATGAAGCCGTGCAACTGAACGCTGATGTGGACTCTGTCAGGGAGCGGTTTTTCAACACATACGCTTTGTCCTCCGGCGAGGTTGCCCAAGCGTTGAACCGTGCATTCGGCGGCTCCAGCCAAACCGGCGCATAGGCCTGCTTAACCTCGTAGGCCACAGGCTTCCATGTCAAATCCGCCAGCACGATACCGTTGTTTGTCATGAATTTCGGACAGACCCATTCCACGACGGATTCGTTAAAATCCCCGCCGTGCGCGAAGAAGGGCTTGCCGTCCGCCGTCTTTTGCACGAGCGATTTGTCCTGCCAATCCCAGATGTACCCACCCTGGAAAAGGGGGTGCCGCTCCAGCAACGTGATGAATTGCTTCATGCCGCCGCCGGCCGCGCGGATTTGGTAGAGGTATTCCACCAAAACAATCGGCCGCCTGTCTGTTGGGTCGGCCAGCATTTGCAGGATTTTGTCCACTGTGGCATACATATTTCCGCGGATGTCAGACATATTCGCGCCCGGCTCGCCCGCCTCATATTGGCAAAAACGCGTCTTGTCGTATTCTTTGATGAAGCCGTACATCGCTGCGTGGTTCGGGCCGCAGCCGCTTTCGTTACCAAGCGACCAAGAGTATATCGATGTATGATTCTTGTGCGTGACGGCCATGCGCATGGCGCGCTCCACATAGGCTTGGGCATAGTACGGGTTGTGCGAGAGTGCGCCCATTACACCGTGCGTTTCCAGATTGCATTCGCAAACGAGGAGGAGGCCCATCTCATCGCACAATTCATACCATTCCACAGAATCCGGGTAATGGCAGGTACGGACGGAGTTGATGTTCATTTTTTTCATTTGCTTGATTTCTTCTATCATATGGTCACGCGGGACGGCGCGGCCATGCTCCCAGCAATGCTCGTGCCGGTTCACGCCGCGGATGATGAGGCGCTTGCCATTCAGGTGAATCACATGGTCGATTTGTTCCAGCAGCTTAAAACCGATGCGGCAAGCCTCCGTATCGACCACCTCGCCTTCGGGCGAAACCAGCGACACGACCGCCGTGTACAGTTTCGGCGATTCCGGCGACCAGAGATCGATATGCGGCAAGGAAAAGGTGACGCGCCCTGTGTTCGCTGTGGGATTGTGGTCGCTGCGGTATTCGGCAGACAGGCGGATGGTGCCTGTGCCAACGCCAAGCTTTTCCTCCCCGTCGTAAAGCGAAGCGCGGACGGTGTAATCCGCAAAACCGTCCTTGCGGGCAACGGAAATATCGGCAGTGAATACACCCGTGCCAACGTGAAGGTTAGGAATAGCGGTCAGTTTATAATCGTTGATACGCATTTTCGGCTTTGACACGAGCCACACAGGGCGGTGGATGCCGGAGATATGCCAGTAATCCTGGTCTTCCAGGTATGTCGAATCCGCACGGCTCATGACCTGTAGAGCCATTAAGTTTTCACCCGGATGGACATGTTTTGTGATATTAAACGTGCAGGGGAGCTTGCTATCTTGTGAGTAGCCCACGGGTTTTCCGTTCACCCAGAGGTAGAACGCCGCCTCCACACCTTCGAAGCAGAGGAAGCTGTCACGTCCGGCAAAGTCCTCCGGCAGCACAAACACGCGGCGGTAACAGCCCGTCGGGTTGTCCTTGGGGATGTACGGCGGGTTTGGCTGCGGCTCCATATCCTTACTCGGGCGGATGATGCATTTCTCCTGCGATGCATACGACCACGGGTAGACATAGTTTGTGTAAATCGGCTCACCATACCCCTGCGTCTCCCAGCAGCCGGGCACGGCGATGTCTGTGAAGCCCGTCGCGTCATAATCCATGTGGAAGAAATTGTCCACGTTCTCCGGCCGGTCATACAGCTTGAAGGCGTAGGTGCCGTTCAGGCTTACGCGGTAGGGCGATTCCGCCGGATAACATTTGGCCTCCTCCTCGGACGGGTACGCGCGCCACGGGCTATGCGCCGGGGCACGGTTGATGGAGAGTACCTCGGGGTTATGGAAATCGGGGGTGGTGTGGAAATCTTGCCGGATGTTCATAAAGCACCTCTTTTCGGTTAGAGTATTACTTCCATTATACCATAAAGGAGCCGGTCTACAAGACCCGCTCCCGAAATTTTATGACCCTGTGGAGGCGTACCGCCGTACACCGATTTGCCAGACAAACATGCAGGGTATGACGAACAGCCCGCCCAACAACGGTAAAAACGCGTACAGCCATGCGATACCGTCAATCCTGTCCAGCATGAACCGCATGGGCAGGTAGTTGATTGTTCCAAAGGGGATAATGAAGGTGAAAAAGTACGTTATCCACTTGGGAAAGATGTTTAATGGATAGCTTGCGTGTTCCTTCATGCCGTGGGTGAAGATATTCGCAACTTCCAAACTTTCCACCGTCCAGAACGCCGCCGTGGCTTCCAGCAGGAACACGCCGGAAAAAATCAGCGTCCCGCCGAGGAGCATATTTACCAGCATGACGGCCTTTGCCACGCTCCAGACAATTTCCGCCTTGTAGATGGCATATGCCAGCACAAGCAAAGTCTGCACGAACATGCCAATGCGCTTGATATCGAAATCACTCACTAAAACTTGAAACAGTGCACTCCGGGGGCGGACGAGCAAGCGGTCAAAGTCGCCCTTCTGCACCATGCCGGGGAATTTATCCACGCCGCGTGCAAAGCATTGCGCCGCCGCCATACTGGAACCCACGACGGAGTAGCACATCAAAATTTCATACAGCGACCAGCCGTCAATGGAGCCGAAGCGGTCGAACAGCAAGAATATCCCCGCCGTCAGCGCGAAGGGTTGTATAAATTGCGTGACGACCTGTATGAGGAACGACGCGCGGTATTGCAACTGCGATTTCAACAGCAGGCTTATATATCGGAAATACAGCTTCATACTCAACCTCCCTGCACGGTGGACAGCTTCGTCACGCGGCTCATGCAGAATGCGCCGATGCCGCATAAAATCACAATCCACATTATTTGCAACGCCATGCCAACCAAAGCCGCCTTTGTGTCAATCAACCCGGCGTATATACGGAACGGCAAATCGCCCACATAGCGGAACGGCAGCGCCTCGCACACCCTTTGCAGCCCCTCTGGCATGAGGGGGATGGGAATTGTCATGCCAGAAAAAAACTCACCAATCACGGCCGTGATGCCGATGGAACCGGCGGGGGAGAATGTTTTGAAGATGGATATGTATATCAGCATCGAAATCGCGCAGAGGAGCATCAACCCCAGCAGCAGTGTCACCACGAAAAGCAGCAACGCCAACGGGCTTGCGGGGGGTGATATCCTGTACGGCGCCGGCATACAAAACGCCAGCACCAGCACCGGCGCGAAGCGCAATATGCCCCGCGCAAAGCGCTTCGCCAGAAGCCGTGCGTACCATATGGGATACAACTGCACAGGGCGGCAAAGCTCATAACTGATACTGCCGGTGGTGATGGGGTCAACCAACTCCGTGTCCCAGTCGTACAGGAAAATAAACGACAGGAACGCCTGCTGGAGCCATATCATCGTCACCAGCGCGGAGAAGGGGATGTTGCCCTCCCCGGTTTTGTAAAAAGCGCTGTAGATAAATACCAACATCAGCCCCCAGAATAGCTGCGTCGTGAGGCCGCCCAGCGCGGCGGCGCGGTATTGCAGGTTGTTGATGAAGCGCACGCGGAACAGCGAAAGGTAGGTTTTCATAGGGCGAACTCCTTGTACGCGTCGGCGATGATTTCCTCCACCGGGCGTGCCTGGACTGTGACGTTTTGCACCGTGACGGCCTGTGACAGCGCGGATATGACGGCGGAAATCGTTGTGTGCAAGGTGTCCGCTTCTAAAACAGCGCGGCCGTTTTCACACGACAGCAGCAGTGTATGCGGCAGTTTCGGCAAGGTCTGCGCCGGGTCATAATCTACCGTGAGCAGGCTCGAAGTGCTGTACCGCTGCTTCATCGTCTCAAAGCTCCCGTCATACAGCAGCCGTCCCTTGCCGATGAGCATCACGCGGTCGGTCAGCGCATCCACGTCGTTCATATCATGCGTGGTGAGAACGACGGTCACGCCGTTGTCGTGGTTGATGCGCTTGATGAATTGCCGCACGGCGACCTTCGATACCGCGTCAAGGCCGATGGTCGGCTCGTCGAGGAAGAGGATGGGCGGGCTGTGCAGCAGTGAGGCCGCAATCTCACAACGCATCCGCTGGCCGAGGCTCAATTGCCGCACGGGCGCGTTCATGAAATCGGCAAGCTGAAAGACCTCGACGAGCTCGTCGAGGTTGGTTTGGAATGTTTCTTTCGGTACCTTGTACACATCGCGCAAAAGCTCGAAGGAGTCCATCGCGGGGATGTCCCACATGAGCTGTGTCCGCTGGCCGAACACCACACCGATGTCCCGCACATGCGCCACGCGGTTTTTCCACGGCGTTTTGCCGAGGATGGTGCACTCGCCTGCATCCGGCACGAGGATACCGCTCATGATTTTAATGGTCGTAGATTTGCCTGCGCCGTTCGGCCCGATGTAGCCCACGATTTCACCCTTGCCGATCGTAAACGACAGCGCTTGCAACGCTTCGACCGTTTCATACTCCCGTTTACCAAGCGCTTTCACTGCCGCGAGAAGCCCCGGCGCGCGCTTGGCGATGCGGTAGGTTTTGGAAATGCCTTTCAACGTAATCATGTGATACCCCCTTTTTCCAAAGCCGAATACCCTCCATCCGCGAAGGGTGGGGGGTATTGGATGCATGCGGACACTAAGTATAGCGCATTGTACGGGAAAAAGCAATTACGATTTGAAGACAATTTTGCGAATTGTGTCCACGGAAAGGCCGTATGCGTCCGCGAGGTCGTCAAGGCCTTTGCCAAGGCCATATTCACGGCGGATTTCCGCATTGCGTTCGGCATAATACCGCCGTGCGCCGGAGGCTTCGCCCCATTGGCGGCGGTCATTTTCGGCGGGGATATACAGCGCTTCGCCGCGGATGTATTGCTGCACCTCGCGGAGGAGCTTGTCGGGCAGAATATCGGAGGCGTTACGGTATTTCATGGTTGTGCCTCCCTTCGTCGGTTACGCGTTTTTTGACAGGAATTCGTCCACGCTGTCGTATTTATCAAGCTTGACATTGTTCGCCGCCAGCAGGTCGAGTAACTGCTTTTCCAACGC
>JGI994J12354_10004877_pt1 | contig 11835 bp, 13 predicted proteins | sample IntmicLarv3ML3BL_FD_12354 | JGI IMG/M metagenome (IMG submission 12354) | reverse complement strand
CGTGCGCAACCAATTTTTGATTACATCTGCGGCGCGTGTCGCATCGGTTCGCGCCTTCGCCATGTCGGTCAGGCTGATATAATCTTTCTGATCGATGCTTATAATCGTCACAGGAATATCCTGTACCGTGATAAGTGATGTTTTCTTGACATTGCTCACTATTTCACCTCCCCAAGCATTTGCAGAAGTGTCTGTTTCAATCTATCATTCATCGGAGATTTTGGGTCAAAACACATCTCGACAAACTGTTTCATTTCTTCGCTGTTTTCAATATGTTTCGGCTTAAACTCGTATAACTTGCCTTGAGGTTTGTCAGTACGGGCGAAAATGTAATCCATAGAAACATCAAAGTAATCAGCATACCAATATAACACCTTGATAGGTGGCGAACCTGTTCCGTTTTCATATCGGTTGATACTTACCTGAGAAGTATCAATCATTTCTGCAATCTTCTTTTGAGATAGCTTTATACCTTCGCGCAAAATGCGAAGTCGCTTTCCAATTTCTTTCACGTCATCCACACCTAATCGCCTCCTTAACCTATTTCATTATATCCGAATTGCATATTTAAGTCAATATGAATATTGAATCTATCGCGCAACCCTTTTTGAAAACGCCGAGCATTTTCATCGTCCTCGTTCCTTGCAAAACAAAACGGTATACTGCCGAAGGAGGAGGGCAGACATACCGCTTTTTGTTTTGTAGTTTTGGAGAAATCGCAGGGCATGAAAGACAAGTGAAGCTGTCTTATGGCCAATGCGATTTCGAGAAAACGGGGGTTTCCAAAGGGGGCGAAGCTCCATTTGGCACACGATTTTGCGCCAGCAAAGTCTAGTGTGTTATGCCTACCTGCCGACTGCTGCGAAAATGTGTATTGACACTCGGTGACAATGCGCTTTTGAGTGGCAGGAAAACGGAGGGGTTTTTGCGAGCGGGAGTGAGCAAATTTCACGACGATTTCACTAAGGCAGGGTGGCATAGGAGGAGAGCTTCATTCTTCATGCTTCCAAAATGTCAAATACATTTGTCCCACAGATTCTAAAAGAATATGCAATATGTGGACAATGAAGAATACACATATTGCCATCAGCCATTTGTATAATTCATCTCCCACATACAGTTGCAAAAAAATACAGACTACTAAAAAGCCAAGATAAGCCACTTCTATTAGTACATTGTAGGTGATGTTGGATAACAATACTTGAAAGAGGTTCAGAGATTTGCCGTTCAATGGTTTGCATTCCGTCGAATTTTTTTCTTTTAGTTTTTTTATGTTCGGGTTATCTGCTGATACCAAAATTGTGATAATAGCGATAGAAAATGAGATAAGAATGGCAATCGCACTGATTTGGACATTTACAAAATCTCTAAACACATCAGATAAAATGACATCCTCTTTTAACTCAATATATTTAAAACAAAGAGTAATCCCTATGGCTGGAATAACTGCAATGAGAATTTTTAGCCATAAATGTTTTCGAGTTTTGATGTAATGAATTGCTGCTGTAGGTATCAGTAGGTGTCTCATTGCTATCCTCCTATTTCTCGAATGACCTCCTGTGCCTTTTGGAAAAAGTCGGTACTATCTACCTCGTGTGTCAGTATGGTCGTTTTAACTATGATACTATGTTGCATCTGCATTGATTCAGTATCAATGCGCAGGCTATTTCCAGACTGTCCTGCCCCCTGTACGGTCAAGCGCTTGAATTTTTTGGTAACTCCAGTATCATTATAGTATTCATGAATAATATTGGTGGGAATATTGAAATTTTTACCCCTTTTCCTTTTTGCCACTATTTCTAAGGTGTCACTCAATTCATTTAGTCCAGCGAGACTAGCAAAGTCATTCTGCGTTAAGTCTTGACGGTCAATTTTGATGCTTAGTACGCTGATTTTCTTCATATGCACAAGTTCTTCAAGAAAATCTTTGCTCGGTAATGACTCAAAACTCACTTGATACGAATAATTCTCATGTTTTACTGTATTGTAATAATCAAACTGCTCATTTAAATATAATGCGATTGATCCTTGCATTATCCCATCGCGATTAGATTCCAATGCCACTATAAATCGGTCTTGACCTGCGGCAAGCCTAATACACATATGTGTTTTTTCTTTTGGTGCATCATCTGGCAATAGCGCAATTCCTTTTTCTTCAAGAGTCGGCGTTGCAACTACTTCCCGACTCTGATCGTATCTCCCCGACATAAATACGATGTTTATATTACCATTTTGCAAATTATCGTATTCATGCAACCAAATATACTTCTTCTGTGCGCTGTGATGAAATGCACGATCCGATGGGTTTTTCAGCATCAAGTCAGACAGCATATTTGTTAATGCATTGGCAGCTTGTTCGCCAGTCCATGCCGGAGTGTCATCTGTACTTTTTTTGTTTCTCCCTATAGACATCAAGAAAAAGTATATTTTGCGTTTTTTTATTTGTTCAGTATTTTCCACGCCTGTCCGTCCTCCTTCCATACGGTCTACAGAATATCGCTAAGAAGTCGCCAGCTATTGCTACGAATATCATCATTATAGTTGTCAGTACAAATGCACAGTCTTTGTGTCTGTTTATCTTGGCGTACGATGCCGCCCAACTTGCTATACTTTTCGAGATAGCGTTTCAGTTCGGCAAACTTTTTGGCGGTGAATTTATCAATATCTTCACTTTGCCCCGAACGGGTGAACCCACCCTTGGTTTCAATAATCCAGATATTTCCGTCCTCGGCACAAACAATATAATCGGGATAAAAAGACTTTTGCTTTCCAAAATTATCTTGATACACAATAGAGAAAAATTCCCAGCCTTTATCGCCATTCTTATAAAACCATTTAATCTTTGATGAGTTTTCGCAATATTGCTCAAAAAGTCGCTCCGAGGCAGAGCGTGGCTCTGCGGAAGACAGGTAATCTCGATAGACATTTTTCTTCATTATAGTTTGGTTTTTTGACCGCTTATCATATGTAAACATGAATGCTTGCGGTAAACCGATAGGCTTTTCGGTAGTGCTTTGTGTTATTAACGTAAGTTGTATTGCCTCATCCGCCATCGCAGCAGCGATATCGTCTTTGAGCCTGTTTTTATTATTGATGACAAAGGCATAAAAGTCATGCCACTCTAAACTCAAAACAGGATTTGAACTACCCTTTGCCTTTGTAAATAGACGCTGGAGAATAGTGCTGATACTGTTATAGTCCAAGCTGATTTTTAGCCCGATTTCGGCGGCACAGTGATGAAATTCCCGCCCATGCTTATGAGTGTCTAGCTTCTCATGAATGTTGATAGTGTTAAGTTCGTTAAACTTCTCGCGGGTAAGAGTGCTAACCGAGCCAGACTTCGCAAAATCAACTACCTCACTTGAAAATACATATCCATGTGCTTCAATTCTCGTTTTGTTTTGTTGGGTTTTGCCATCTGTTTTATATGCCTTCTCGAAGTATTTCGTGATAACCTGCAACGCCAACTTTGCATCGCGAGGAAAAGGCACATCCGTTTTATGTTCACTGACAATGGAAAAAAATCGGTGTTCCGATTTCAGCGTAAGCCGCAAGGCATCTAATGCACCTTTGCCAAGACTCATCTTCACGCCTTCTGTGAATTTTTCATCCAATGTATAAAGATAACAGCTATCAAGAATGTCGCTTTCGTAATGTTTCGCTTCCGGCATACGGCGAATACGCCCGATAGTTTGAATCTCAAAAGTCTCGCTCATGTTGTCTCGGAGTTTGACTAAAATCTGTGCACGAGGGCAATCCCATCCTGTAGCCACAGCCTGCTTGATAATTACAGCTATAGGTTCAGCATCAGAGGCTTCAATTTCTTCGAGATTCTGTTTGCGCTCAGATAACCAAACTGCAAGTTGATTATTTTCGTAGGTGATGCCATTTTTCTCGAAATATTGTTCAACACTGTCTAATAATGCATCTGACTTGTTTGGAAGTTGAACAATAATCAGCGGATTCACTTGAATGTTGCGTTGCAAAAACTCCGAATGAAGTAACCGTTGTTTTTCAAGGGCTTTATCGAGCAAGTATGATATTTGGTCATCAACGCTGATGTCTTGGGCAAAGTCTTCGTTGATGATAAGAACTTTCTTGATAAGCCCTTCGGCAATAACATCTTCCTCGGGCACTTCAATCATGAGGGCGGTTGGGAATGGTTTCGGTGTGGCAGAGCAACGAATGATTTTATCGGTTTGAAACAATTCGATAATCTCGTCGGCTTTGATGGTGTCATTCTGATGAGACTCATCAACAATGACAATGAAGCGCAGTTCATCATTATGCGCCCGCTCAATCCACTCAATAAAGTTTGTGCGCTCACCTTCTTTTAAGGCATTGTTGCCCTTCTTGGTGAGTTTTTCCCAGTTGATAAAACAAGAATCTCCGGCAGAAAATCCGCTGGTCATAATATCGGGCAACTCTTTTGTTGAAGCCCCGTGAATATATCTATCCATTTTCTTTTTGCTTTGATTCTCGAGTTCGCCTTTTCCGGGGGTGAGCCAGACAAATACTACCCCACCGTAACTTTTAATATATTCATCCATGAAGTGTGTAAGAATGATAGTTTTACCGCTACCCGTACAGCTCTTGAGAACTATTTCCCTCTTATCAGACCCCATGCCCTCCATCAAGCGGCGCATCGCCTCCAGTTGAAACTTAGCTAATGTGATTTTCATTTTCCACCCTCCAGTTCTCTATAGTAATAATCTGGAATTACGCAGACGATGATGTTTCGTTCTTGTAGTTTTGCTTCTTGCTCTGCCGAGAGAAGGATATCGTGCCCTCGATAGAGCCGCTGGCACACCTCATATTGTCCGATGTTGCTGATGAACGCTTCTAATTCATCATCATCGAGAACAATAGCAATTTCAGCATTGCCTGTGAAGTTTATAGCGTTTTCCAACTCAACAAGTTCCTTAATATGGTGTAGAAGTTCATCCGCATATTCATAATACATTCTCTCGCCAATGGAAATGTAATTAATTTTATAGTATTTAAGAGAAGTCTTGTAGCTTTCCTTGTCAATTACCCGTTTGAGACGCTCATAGGTTACCTCACGACAAATTTCATTTTCATTGTTGGTGCACAGTATGAAACGTCGGTCGAAATCTTCATCCGCATTGGTACTCATTACAGTGTGTCCCGTAGTTCCAGAGCCGGCAAAAAAATCAAGTACTATTGCGTTGTTATCACAGCAAGCACGAACAATCTCGGCAAGCAATTCAATCGGCTTAGGATAGGAAAACCGCTTTTCTCCGTCAAAAATAAGTTTTACCTCACTCGTGCCTTTCGTGGTGAAAAATGATTTTTCTGTCCATATTGAGGGAATATCTGAACCAACGGTTTGATTATCTCCAAAGACAAAAGTAGGGCAACCTATTTCAGTTCCTACAACCTGTAATTGCTTGGATTCTATTTTTTTGATTACTCCTTCAGGTAAATATTGAACGCTATACTCGTTTGGATTGATTTTAGATTTGTTTTTAGAGACTTTTATATAACCTTTTTCCCAGTCGCCAAGCAATCTTGATGCAATTAGTCGCCATACACAGTGCCCCCCTTTACTGCTTACAGGCCAGAGCGCAACAGTACCTTCGGGTGCCTCAGAATAATCAAATTCAAAATCAGCTAGAGGTCCGGTATATGTACCACTTCGCATCCTATCAGCTAATGATTCACCACAACCAACAACGTGACCACTAATTTTGTTGATGAATATTGGGTATGTCTGATTAGGCCGTTGTGTTTGGTCGAAAGTCGCCAACGTAAGCCCCTCAAAAGGTGAGCGCGCATTACCGCCCGCAAATTTTAAAGGATTGGGAGTAAAATCTTTCTGGGTAACAAATACCAAATACTCCTGCAAATAGTTAAAACCACCGGACGGTTTTCCGCCAGACGTCTGAACGGTTACGGTCACAACCTGTTTGCCCAAAAACAAATTTTCGCAAAGTAAAACAAGGTTGTTCAATTCATGATATCCAATACTAATAACCAACACACCATTTGGCGCAAGCAAATTGCGGGCAATCCATAGGCGTTTTTCCATGAAAGATAACCACTTGCTATGTCGAAACCCATCTTCCTTATCGACAAAGCAATCATCATATACGAAGTCGTTTTGCCCCGTATTATAAGGCGGGTCAATGTATATTAGGTCGATTTTCTCCCTATGCGTCTTCAACAATAACTGCAATGCCGCAAGGTTGTCACCTTCGATAAGAAAATTCATCTGTCCGCCATTGTCGATGAAAAGATTATCTTCTTCTATCAACACAGGGATGTGAGTAGCAAGCGTTTCATCAATGCCTTCACGATGCTCCTCAAATACCAATCCGTATTTTTTCAATCTAACTTCTTTTTCTAGTTCGCTGAGATATGTAAGCAAAGCCCCTGTGTTTTCATCTTGCGGAGCAGAAGCAATGAATGTACGGATATCTTTAATTTTGGCAATTAAGTCATCACGCTTTTGTTTTGAAATATTTGTGCCCATCAGGTACACTCCTTATTTACAGCAGCTATTTCTGCTTGTTTTCTCTATATCGCTTATCAACAGGTTTTTCGGCATCTTTAGGGATAATCCAAATTTTGCCCATGCGGGAAACCCCATCTATGCGTCCATCTTCACAAAAGACTTGGACGCGGCGCAAAGAGATGCCCCATTCTTCGGATTTTTCTTTGGCGGTAACATAGTCCATGTGATCACCTCAAAATACATTTTATAAACAATGATATTATACTTCATTTTAGCGAATAATACAAGAATTATTGACACGCTTAGTCGTCAAATAAATACCCTTTTCCGCTTAATTACCAAACATCGACAAAATAAAAACCCGTCAAGGCCGCGCACCGCGCGTTCATTTTAGCCTTGACGGATTTTGTTTTGTGGATATACTCTTGGCGACGGAAAAGGGGTAAGCGAGATAGCGAAACTAGCTATCCATCAATTCACCAATAACGCCTTCCTGCTGAAATAACCAATTTTCATATGTCTTCGCTGGCATAGTACCAGCCTTGACAGCATTTTTTCTTTTTACATTTTCAGCTTTGAAGATTTCAAATGCCGCTTCAACTTTTGCCAGCTTTTCAGACCCCGGCATTTCAATTCGCAATTTTTTCACTTTATTGTACCAATACATATAAGCGTTTTTATGCGCTCTTTCATAGTCCGCTAATTTCGCTTTCTCGTCGAACCGCTGCTTGCTGAGCCGTTTTCCTTCGCGTTTGCAATCTTCACCGCAGTAGGTAGGGATATTGGCTGTTTTAGCAAGAAACAATGTATTACACAGCTTGCACCGCTGAAAATACAGATGATTATCATAAATCCGTTTCAATCCGTACATAAGCAAAGGCATAAGTGATACTGTGGCAAACCCATATTCATCATTGGCAAGATTTCCAGCCCAAAACAAGCCGCAGGGATGCTTATAGTATTCTCTATCAAAATACCGCATGGGGAATTTGGGGCTGTCGCACTGCCATTCCATTATTTCGTTTTCAATCGAATAACGGTATGGCAATGTCAAGTCTTCCACCCTTTCTATAAAACCGCTCTCATACTTTTCGTCTTCTGGACTTTTCTTTTTCTTAGAATCAATAGTATCCATCTTGTGATATTCGCTCCATAATCGAAGTGACAGGAATCGATGGCAAAGATTATCAGATTGATATAGCTCTTCCAAGAATAATTGTGTCGCTTCGAATAGGGGCGATTTTTTATTGCCTATTCCGTTACCCAAGCCGACAAGTACATCAGCCATTTCTCTTGACATAGGCGTGAAGCACTCCTTTGCAAAAGTGCCTATTTCCCGTTTGGCGTCACTAAATATCACTGCCTGTTTGTAGCCTCTCAGATATCGCTGCACCTCGTTAAGATCTCCAATGATCACATGCTCTTTATCTTTCTCTAAATCCAAGCATAAAGCCATAATGCAGTTATTGGTTATGGGAATCACAGTTTGAATATTCTTCATAGCATGAATCGCTCCAATCGTTTTATGGGAATACAGGTATAGACTTTGTTTATTAACTGCAATCGCTACAATTATAACGCATTTGTCTCGACAAATCAAGTCTTTTCTGCTATGATTTGTGTATAGGTAATAACAAATTGAATATCATTAAGTGATGCCTGAAAGGAGAAACGGTACTATCAACATCAAAGCCTTACCACCCATCGAACGTCGAGCAAACGGTTCGCTGCCTCGGATGACACCAAGCCAGAGGAGAAGAGCCAACACCCTCATACGAAATGTATGCAGCAACTATGATGAGGGCAACTGCATCCTGCTGGATGACGGAGACGAATGTGTCTGTGTCCAGAGCATCTCTTATTCCGTAAACTGCAAATTTTTCCGGCATGTTGTATTGGAAGACAAGCGAGGTCAATCGCTCAAAGCGGAAATCCTTCGGGATAACACCACCAAAAGATGCACTGTCTGCCGCAAGACATTTCAGTCATCGTCCAACAACGCCAAATATTGCGCAGCCTGTGCGGAGGATGTGCTACGAAAACAGAAAGCTAAATATGCCAGAGAAAGGAGGTCAAGAGTAGAAAAGTAGGGGCTGAAAAAGCCTTTCATATCAGGCCTTCCCACGCTTCAAACAAGGCAGGCAACATCATTACACCTTTTATCCCCAAATTTACTTCAACTCTTCTACATTATAAAGGAGCGTGATACACAATACCCCAATATGCCATCATGCGTTTTGCAAAGCAAAAAGGCGGTGCCGGTGCTTTGGAAGCCCACCACGAGCGCACAAAGAAAAAATACAGGAGCAATCCTGATGTCGATGTCAGTCGCAGCAAATACAACTTTCACATCGTAAAACCCGTAAAATCATATTTGCAGGAAACGAACATCCGAATTGAGGCGGCAGGCTGTAAAACCCGAAAAGACAGTGTTCGGTTTGTAGATACACTTATCACTGCCAGCCCCGAGTTCTTCAAAGGGAAGAAACGAGAGGATATCAAAGCACTTTTCCAAACAGCAGTTGATTTCCTTTCTCGCAAGATTGGTAAGGACAACATATTTGCTGCTACCGTCCACTTAGACGAAAAAACACCACATATGCACCTATGCTTCACGCCTATCACTGAAGATGGGCGTTTGACGGCTAAAGAAATAATTGGCAACCGTGTTCAGCTCACCAAGTGGCAAGATGATTTCTTTGCTCATATGGTCAAGAAATTCCCCGATTTAGAGCGTGGCGAGTCAGCCAGCAAGACAGGTCGGCGACATATCCCAACACGAGTTTTCAAACAGGCAGCTAATCTTTCAAAGCAGGCAAAAGATATCAATGCTCTGCTTGCAGACATCAATCCGCTTAATGCCGGAAAGCGCAAAGAAGAAATCCGCATCAAGCTGAACAAATTCTTCCCCAGTATGGAAAAGCTGGAGCCTTTACTGAAAAAATATGGCAGAGAAATCGCTCTGCTGGAAAAAGAAAATACCGGCCTTGAAAAGAAGCTGGATGCTGCAAAGCCCAGTGTCAAAGATCAGCTTGACGCTGGCAGACAACAGCAGGAGATACAATTTCTCCGCCAGTTTTATGACAGTGTTCCAGAAGAATACAAATCGGCATATCGTACCACGCAGCCAAAACAGCCACCATCACAACAACGATAGGAGGATTGATAGGATAGGATTTAGCACCAATAATTGTTCATAAAAATAGCACCTTGAAAATTGAATACGGAGGTATAATTTGGGTCGTCGCAAAAAACTAATCAACAACACCAAAATCCCGCAGTACAAGATTGAAGCCATTGCGCGCTGCATCATGCCTGATATACTTGCTTTTTACGAGAGCGAGGAAGGTCAAAAAGAATTTGCCGAGTGGAAGCGTCAACAGGAAACGGAAAAGAATAGCTTAGAACGAAACTCGAAAGATTAAGAAAAACGGATGACGGTATCGCACACTCGTTATACCGTCATCCGTTCCCATACAAATACAAAATAAATTTCAGAACAAGGAGAAGAATAATGGCCTTATTGAAGCTCAATTTTACAAATCATAAAGAAGCTCAAGATATGATAAAACTTATCGCACAAGAAAAGAAATTGTCCGTAACAGCGGCTGTGCAATTCGCAATAACTCCCGACATTTATCGCCGCGCTTTAGATACAGGATGGGGCGCTCACGTTTTGCCTGTTTGGGGGCACAGTGGTCAAAGAAGGATATGGCAAAGGCTTGATAATCCTAAAATCGAGGTAGAATTGAAATTCGAGGAAATTCGGTTGTTGGAGAATCTTGCTCAAGTGGAAGACGTTGACATCGAAACAGCAGTGGCTTACTTTCTGATTTTTAGCATGGAGGCTTTGGGTTATCATATATGATACTGGCAACACCACATAACTGGTCGCCATGAAAATGCATATACAGGGGAGCATAGTGTTATTTATTCTTCGCCGTGGTAGTCTTTCATGATTTCATCAAATCTGCCAGATTCGATATCACGATGTAATATATCGACAAACATTTCTGCAAGCGGTTGAATTATCTGTTTGTCAAATTCTTCATCGGACAACTCAACATATTCCAATACGCGATTCTCCCCAGTCTCAAAATTGCACTCAACTACTGAAGGCATTATGTGCTTACAATCTTTCTTCTTTTTCATTAGTCTTCCTTTCCGCTCCCCTGCAAGTAAAGAGTAACATCAAGAAGCTGCGGTATCACGTAAAGCGATACCGCAGCTTCTTTTTTGTTTATTCGGTTATCTTCTTTTTGCGTGGGCCTCTCGGTTTTGATTCTGGTCTTTTTATAACACCATTAGGAAAGTGGGTATTCTCAAACTTGTCGAAATATAGCAATAATCCGAACCCGTCACCGACAGGAATTATCTGTCGGGATTGGTTCGGATTATATTGGTTTGGTGCCGGTGGCCGGACTCGAACCGGCACGCCCGAAGGCACTTGATTTTGAGTCAAGCACGTCTGCCTATTCCATCACACCGGCATAGGATGATGCAAGAGTCATTATACAGGAACTCGCCGCAAAAAACAAGAGCTATTTTTCGCACCAATTGCGCTGTCGGGAATAGACTGATACTGAAGCCATACATCAATTCTAAACGGGAGGTAATATAATGCCTGAGAAGGTTTCACCCGGCCCGCTTCGCGGCAACCCTGCCCCAAAAGAGGCCGTCTGCATCCACACCCGGAAGGTTTACGACAGCTGCCGGGATAAGGAGTGCCTGCAGGACCTGCGCGTGTGCATGACGCGCACATCCCAGGCCGTGCTGGAGGCCGCCAGCAGCGTCAAGGCCAGAGGTGCCGAACTGCTGTGGACCTACATAGACGTCGAGCCCATTTCCTTTAACAAGGGCTTCTTCACGGTGGACGTCACCTATTACTACAAGGTCACAGCCGACGCCTATGTGGGCCAGGGCCGGCCCAGAGAAATCTGCGGCCTGGCCACCTACGAAAAGCGCACCGTGCTCTTTGGCAGCGAGGGAAGTGTCCGAGTTTTCAGCTCCCAGCATATGCCCGGAGCCGGCGATGCCCAGTGTATGGAGAAGAGCAATCTGCCCATCGCTGTGGTCGAGGTCGTCGATCCGGTCATCCTAGGCCTGCGCGTAGCCGACGACGATCGCTGCGGCGACACCGCCATGAGCGGCGAGATCCCCGAGTGCATCCGCTGCTGCTTCGATGACGATGTGCTGATGTGCAGCGACGACCCCAGCCAGCGGCGGCTCTATGCCACCCTGGGCCAGTTCAGCATCATCAAGCTGGAGCGTGACATCCAGCTGCTCATGCCGGCCTTCGACATCTGCATGCCCGATAAGGAGTGCGTCGGCACCGGCTCGGCGGAGGATCCCTGCTC
>JGI994J12354_10004876_pt1 | contig 11837 bp, 9 predicted proteins | sample IntmicLarv3ML3BL_FD_12354 | JGI IMG/M metagenome (IMG submission 12354) | reverse complement strand
GACTAAGAACCGTAGGAATAAGATTTTTGAAGCTGCATGGGATTGCCTGTGCAGCTTTTTTGTGTGCCGAAAAATATGGCTTTACGGATGCGGGTTTGCGCTGATAAGAGGTATAAATATAAATATTTCCGAAAACCCTTGCGCATCGCGCTTTGGATACCTATAATATAATGGGGTGGATTAGTTTACATGCTCCAAGTGAATACATGCTGATATACCCGGAAACGGGATTAATTTGCAGCTTTGGAGGGGAACGCGGTGGAAGGACAGAAGAAGATTGGCGTATTAACAAGCGGCGGTGACGCGCCGGGCATGAACGCGGCGATTCGCGCGGTGGTGCGGACAGGCCTGCATTTCGGGTACAAGATGATTGGTGTGCGGCGCGGGTTCGACGGCCTGTTCAAGGGTGATGTTGTGGATATGCAGGCGCGGAGCGTTTCGGACATCATGCATAGAGGCGGCACGATTTTGCTGACGGCGCGGTGTCCGGAGATGATGGACGCGGCGGGGCAGGACCGCGCAGCGGCATTCTGCAAGGAAATCGGGCTGGACGGGCTGGTGATTATCGGCGGCGACGGATCGTTGCATGGCGCGGAGGCGTTGGCGGCGCGGGGCGTGAACGTATGCGGTATTCCGGGCACGATTGATCTGGACTTCGAGTGCTCTGAATACACGATTGGCTTCGACACGGCAGTCAATACGGGCATGGACGCAATTAACAAGATTCGCGACACGTCCTGCTCGCACGAGCGGTGCAGCGTGGTAGAGGTGATGGGCCGCAACTGCGGGCAGATTGCACTGTGGTGCGGGCTGACGAGCGGCGCGGAAGAGGTGATGATTGTCGAGGATCGGTCTGTGAACACAGAGTCGATTATCAAGCAGGTCATCGCGAACCGCGGCAAGGGCAAGACGCACAACCTGATTGTCGTGGCAGAGGGCATTGGCGGCAGCGCGGCGTTGGCGAAGGAGATTCAGCGGGTGACGGGCATCGAGTCGCGCGCGACGATTCTGGGACATTTGCAGCGCGGCGGCGCGCCGACGGCGGTGGACAGAATGCACGCGAGCATGATGGGCTATCATGCGGTGGAACTGCTCATGAAGGGCGAGAAGAACCGCGTGGTGATTTACAAGGACGGCAAGTATGCTGATTTGGGTATTGACGAGGCGTTCGCCGTGAGGCGCGTATATGACAAGAGATTGTACGACATCGGCAAGATTCTGGCGGTGTAGTTTGCGTAAAGATAGTGAAGAGAAAGCTTGCAATGGAGCTTGGAATTCAAATGTACAAGACGGGAGTGATTTGATGAGAAAGACAAAGATTGTCGCAACATTGGGCCCGGCGAGCAACACAGTGCAGATTTGCAAGGATTTGATTAACGCGGGCATGGATGCGGCGCGAATCAACTTTTCGCATGGCACGTATGACTCGCACAGAGAGATTATTAACACGCTGGTGCAGGCGCGGACAGAGCTGAATGCCCCGATTTCCCTGATTTTGGATACAAAGGGGCCGGAAATTCGCATTAAGACGTTTGCGGAGGAAAAGGTGTATCTGGAGCAGGGCAGCATGTTCACGCTAACGACGGCGGACATTGTGGGCGATGCGACGAAGGTGTCGATTACGTATGAAAATCTGCCGAAGGACGTGGAGCGCGGCAGCCGCATTTTGATTGACGACGGCCTGATTGAGCTGCTGGTGGAGAAGCTGACGGACACGGACATTATATGCAAGGTCATCAACAGCGGCTTCCTGAGCTCGAAGAAGGGCGTGAATGTGCCGGATGTGTATGTCAATCTGCCGTCGCTGACGGAGAAGGATGTGGAGGACATCAAGTTCGGCATCGAGATGGGCTTTGATTACATCGCGGCGTCGTTCATCCGCTCGGCGAAGGATGTTTTGAAGATTCGCGAGGTGCTGGAGTCGCACGGCGGCGCGGACCACATCCACATCATTGCCAAGATTGAGAGCCGCGACGGCGTGAACAACATCGACAGCATTCTTGAGGTAGCAGACGGCATCATGGTGGCGCGCGGCGATTTGGGCGTGGAAATTCCGCCGGAAGAGGTGCCGTTGGTGCAGAAGCTTCTGATTAAGAAGGCGAACCAGATGGGCAAGCCGGTCATCACGGCGACGCAGATGCTGGAGTCAATGGTCAACAACCCGCGCCCGACACGTGCGGAGGCGAATGATGTGGCAAACGCCATCTTCGACGGCTCGGACTGTATCATGCTTTCGGGCGAGACGGCGAAGGGCACGTATCCGGTGGAGAGCGTGCAGATGATGGCGCGCATTGCGGTGAAGGCAGAGGACTCGATTGACTATCGCGAGCGCCTGAATCTGGTGGGGCAAAGCATGACGGGCGTGACAATCACGAACGCGGTGAGCCGCGCGACATGCACCTCTGCGGCGGACTTGAACGCGGCGGCGATTGTGACGGTGACGAATTCCGGCTTCACGGCGCGGATGGTTGCGAAATACAAGCCGGCCTGCCCTGTGCTGGCGGTGTCGCTGCGCGAGGTGGTCTGGCGGCAGCTGAACCTTGTGTGGGGCTGCCGTTCGGTGATGGGCGCGGTGAAGAAGGACACAGAGGAAGAGATTCTGGAGCTGGTGACAGCGAAGGCCATAGAGTCGAAACTTGTGAAGAACGGCGATTTGATTGTGGTTGTAGCGGGCGTGCCTGTGGGCGTGGCCGGCTCGACGAACATGATTCGCGTCGAGGTTATAGGCGACGTGCTGGTGCGCGGCACGGCATACGGCACGGGCGTACACACGAGCCAGGCGGCCGTCGTCAAGGTGGTGGACGAGGGCGAGAAGGTGTTCGTTGCGGGCGACATTTTGGTCACGACGGAGACGAATGACAAGATGATGTCGATGCTCCGCCATGCAAAGGCGGTCATCATCGGCTCGGATCAGCCAATCAACACGACGCACGCGGAGACTGTCTGCCTGGCATTGCAGATTCCGCTGCTGATTTGCACGGAGCGCGTGGTGGATTTGATTCAGAGCGGCGCGATGATTACGCTGGATACGAATGATGGGTTTGTATATAATGGTATGAAGGAATAATTGTGCGGAATATGAAAAGCTTGCCGAGATGAGTCGGCAAGCTTTTTGTGTATGCGAAAAAAGAGCGAACTATCAAAAGGTGTACCTTTTGATAGTTCGCTCTTGCATGTACATTTTATCCTAGAAAAACAGTTTTGTCAATTTATTTTACAGATAGATTCAACAAATTTGAGAGATATCTTATGCACTGATATGGCGGTATCAAAAAGTACGCTTTTTGATAGAGCATGAAATCAAAAGGAGGATATTGTTATGGAACAGGCTTTCGCGGACTTCGTTTTAGAGCTCCGATTCATGAGCGGCTCTCCGCGCCAACAATGTTGTGGATAGGGGTGTAATAAATAAGATTTATCAATTATAATCGGCACAATTTACGAAGGGAGAACTATTATGAAGACAATAACACACCCATGGCAGAGAGCCATCGCATTTTTTGTGGCAACAGCAATGATATTTGCGCTCACAACAATATCGGCACACGCAGCGGAGGATGAATCAATCGGCAGGCTGACAATCGAAAAGGCGTGGGAAGATAATGAGAACGAGAAGAGCATGCGCCCGGCTGAGGTTTTGGTTGATATTTACCGCGCCGTTGCGAAGGCCGACATCGCGGCGGACGATGACCTGAATGAAGGAACATTTTGGAAAACCGTGACGCTAACCGCTGCTGAAAGCTGGGCGGCGACAGTTATGCTTGAGGTTGGCGATACAGATTATTTCTATCGTGCAAAAGAACAGGCCGCTCCGGAATCCGCTTATGCTGCGGACGCTTCCGGCATCACGAAGCCTGTGGAACAAATATCAGGCGGATTAATCTGGGAATCGCCCTCGGCGGCGTTGCCCTTTGGCGGTGCGCACCGTTTCAGCGTTTTAGCATTTGGAAATTTCAAAGTCGCGAACGCCGACGTGGAATATGGCCTAGCGGTTAAAGGGAATATGGTTACAATGGGAAGTTATTCTGTTGGTGCGACAAACCTTATAAGAGGCAAAGCAGCCACGCCGCATAACCCGCGTTTGATTGTTGGCGGTAATCTGACAATGGATGGTTTGCTGCATGTTTGGGGCGGCGACGTATTGGTCAGCAGCTTTGATAATATTCAGTTCGGCTCTGAAACGTGGAACGCAATCCGCGTGAAAGAATACATCGGCGGCGGTTCTACGTATCACATTGAGATGGACGGTTCTGAATTTCAACAACACGATTGGCAGCCTGAAAACCATAATGATTGGGTGAAGGAAGCGCCGGCTGTAATTGATAACTTTTTTGTAGAAGCTTATACAGACATGACGGCGTTGAGCCGAGAACTGAAAGAACTTACAGCCACCGACACGATTAGGGTATATGAAATCGACTTAACGGATGCCGAAGTTAGGGCTGAAGTTGTGATGAGTCACGGTAGCTTGCGTTTGCCCGCGCCGGAAGCAGGGCAGAGCCGCGTTGTGTACAATATAAATATTGGTGCCGCCGCTGATGCACCGTTTAAGGATGTGGACATCACAATGCCGAATGATTTTGACGGCGACGTGGTGATTAACATTTTAACAGACAGCGACACGTTCCAATTGGGCTGGCCCGGTGACGGCGGCGGCAACACATGTATTTCCACCACGTTTAATGGCACTTATAATAGCGGCTATGACCTCGCGCGGGAATATTCCGACCGGATTTTCTGGAATTTCCCGAATGCTTCGATGACAACGCTACGGGCGGTTGGTTTCCGTTTTTTTGGTTCGGTCTTGGCGCCGTATAGCAATTTCGTTGCGGTGGAAGTGTCAAGCAATCCAGGCAATGTCAATGGCACACTTGTGGCGCAGACAGTCGATGTGAGCGCGACTTCCGGTTGGGAAACGCACAATACGGCTGTGTATGATGCGCCTTATCTTGGCGGCGATTTGGCAGTTGAATACGTCGCAGCGTTGACGCTCACGGGTACTCTTATCGGCAACGATGATAATGGCGACAACAATGAAGACGGCGACGGCGGCAACGGTAACAATGGTGACAGTGATGAAGACAACGGTGACAATGGTGACAGCGATGAAGACAAGGTGAAATGGGACAGCGATGAAGACGGCGATGACAATGACGACAACGATTCCGGCGGTGATTCCGGCGGCGACATAACGACCCCGGATGATGACAACGACGACAACAACGATGACAACAACGACGAAGATTACCCTGATGACAAAACAGATGATGATGTCGAAGATGACAACATCGAACAGGGCGACAATCCTGTGGAGGAGAGCGTCGTAGAACAGGATGCCAATTCGGACGACACAATCCGCGCAGAAGTGATTTCGCAGACAACGGGAGAAGCCATGCAGGTCACGCTTGTAATGATTGATGAAGAAACATACTATGTGTTGAACGACTTAGGCATACCGCTGGGTATTGTGCATGTGCCCAAAGGTATGTCGATTGAGGATATTGATATCTTGGACAATATGGTTCCATTGGCCGAGGTAAAAGCTAATCCCCAGACATCTGACAGTGGTGTAGCATCGTTTGTGCTAACAGGAATCTGTCTGATGGGCGCAGCTGCATTTTGCTTTTACTTGAAGAAGCGCATGGAGCAGGCGTAAGGGATATCTGGCACAGTTGGCTGTTGAAAATTTGTAGAAACAGAATGGCAATTTCTATGACAAGAAAGAGCGGCAGAGATGTTTATGAATTTCATGAACGCGGTGCGATAAGGAACGAGCAGTTTGATTAAAAATGCCCCATGTATGAGCTGGCAAGTAGGCCGTCTTAGACATGGGGCATTGTTATGTTGAAAATCGTGCAGAAATTCCGTGCAAAAATCAGAAAATGGTGGTATACTTATCTTGGAATAAAATCTTGATATGGAGTGTGGATTTGTGGAACCTGGCAGTATATGGTGGTTTATCCTTGTAGCGGTTCTTTTGGGTGTGAATGCGGTGCTGGCGTTGGCGCGTGCGGTGTTTCGCTCGCGGCGGGTCAAGGCGCTTGGCGGCTTGGAGGAAAACGGGTCGAAGGTGATGGCGCTTGTTCTGAAGGATTTGGATAAACCGTTGATAGCGATTTTGATTGTGCGTGTGGCGTTGCAAGTGGTGACGACATTGATGATGGGCGCGTATGCGTTTGTGCTGATGTGGGTTGCGGAATCGGTTGCAATGCTTTGGATTGTGATGCCGGTGTATGCTTTGCTGGTGATGATTTTGTGCGAGCTGTTGCCGAGGGCGATAGCCAAGCGGAGTCCGGAGCGGATTGCGCGCGGGTTGGCACCGTTTGTTGTGTTTCTGATGTTTGTTTTGTATCCTGTTGTGTATCTTTTGGGCGGCGTGGATGCGCTGTTCCGGCGGGTTTTCGATGTGCCGAAGGATGAGGATGCATCGGCGGTGACGGAAGAAGAGCTTATGACGATTGTCAACGCCAGCAACGAGGACGGCGTGTTGAAGGACGAGGAGCGCGACATGATTCACAACGTGTTTGCCTTTGGCGAGGCACGCGCGAAGGATGTGATGACCCCGCGCATGGACATGGTGGCGCTGTCGGAAGGGGCAACGGCGGAAGAGGCGATGGAGGTGTTCCGCCGCGAGCAGTTTTCGCGCGTGCCTGTGTACCGCGAGGACTTGGACCATGTTGTGGGTATTTTGCACTTTAAGGATCTCGTGTTCGCGCAGGGACAGACGGCATTCTGTCTGTCGGAATTGATGCGCGAGCCGCTGTTCACCTATGAATCGAAGCTGACGAGCGAGCTGTTCACGCAAATGCGGTCGATGAGTTCGCCGCTGGCGGTGGTGCTGGATGAATACGGCGGCACGGCGGGTATTGTGACGCTGGAGGACATGGTCGAGGAGATTGTCGGCGAGATTCTGGATGAATATGACGAGGAAGAAGAGGTTGTTGAGCTCGTCCAAAACACGGAATATGTGACAGAGGGCGCAGTGAAGATTGAAGACTTCAACGAGATGGCGGGCACGAAGCTGACATCGGAGGATTATGACTCCATCGGCGGGTATGTGATTGGGCTGTTGGGCGACATTCCCTCGCAGGATGAGGTGGTCACGGATGAGGAGAACCGCATCACCTTCACCGTTATCGCGCTGGACAAGAACCGTATCGAGCGCCTGCATGTGCGCCTGCACCCGGAAGAAGAAAGTCTTGACAAATGATAATGATTATTATATAATAAAAAATATCGATAAGATATTTTGATTCAAAAAGGGAGGTAATACGTATGGAATTGAAAGGTTCAAAAACAGAGGCAAACTTGATGGCGGCATTTGCGGGCGAATCCGAGGCTCGTAACAAGTACACGTACTACGCATCAAAAGCACGTAAGGATGGATTTGTTCAGATTGCCAACCTCTTTGAGGAGACGGCGGGCAATGAGAAAGAGCATGCGGAGATTTGGTTCAAGCTGCTGCATGGCGGCGAGATGCCGTCTACGGAAGTGAATCTGGCAGATGCCGCTGCGGGCGAGAACTATGAGTGGACAGACATGTACGCAGGCTTTGCAAAGATTGCGAAGGAAGAGGGCTTTGACAGAATTGCATATCTCTTTGAGGCCGTCGGCAAAATCGAGAAGGAGCATGAGGAAAGATACCTGAAGCTTCTGGCGAATGTGAAGAACGACAAGGTTTTTGTAGCAGACGAGAAGGTGACTTGGATTTGCGGGAACTGCGGGCATGTGCATGTCGGCGAGAAGGCAGTCGAGGTTTGCCCGGTTTGTGCGCATCCGAAGGCATACTTCGAGCGCCGCGCGGAGAATTATTAAAAAGTTTCTTCATGTAAAGATATAAAGCAAGAGAGCCTTATCCATCGGTTATGCCGGTGAATAAGGCTCTCTTTTGCATTATAGACCGGCGAACTGACGCACGTTTGCGAGGCTGGCCTTCGCGCCCTCGCGGCAATCCTCCAAGCCTTCGAATTCCAGAATCACCGCGCCGTTGTACCCCGCGGCTTGTATGCGGCGCATGACGGCGGGGGTGTCGATGTCACCGTCGCCAATGATTGTGCCGCGCAGGAAGTGGCCTGCGGGGGTGGTTATCCAACCGGGCCGGCCTGTCTTCGAGCGGGCGGGAACGTCGGAGGCGGGGCGGATGAGGAAGTCTTTGAAATGTACAATTTTTGCATAGGGCAAGAGGGCGCGGGTGAAGGCCATGGGGTCTTCGTCCACGCAGAGGCAGTTGCCGATGTCGAGGGTACAGCCGTAGTTGCCGCGCGCGGTTTGGGTGATGAGATTGCGGAGTCTGTCTGCGCCGTTAACGTACATGCCGTGGTTCTCGGCGGTGATGTCCATGCCGAGCGGGCGGGCGTAGTCTGCCAGTTCCTGCGCCGCGGCGACGAGGGTTGGCAGGTCGTGCGCGAAGCATTCGGCCTCGTTTTCGGCTGTTGTCCGTGCGCCGCGCACGAGGTCGGAGCGCAGGAGCTTTGCGCCGAGGGCGTGGGCGGTGTCAATTTGCCGCTTTANGCGTGCCAACTCTGCCGCGTAGTCTTCCGCCGACAGGCCGAGGACATGCGCGCCGATGCTGTAGGAGGAGACGGACAGGCCTGTCTCGCGAACAACGGCATTCAGTGCATCGATAAAGCCGTCACCATCCTCCATGAGAAAGTCCACGAACTCGATGCAGTCCGCGCCGTATGCCGCGATTTCGCGCACTGCGTCGAGGGTGGTCAGGTCTTTCTTGTTGATGGCGCTGCAAAGACTGTATATGCTTAAACCGATTTGCATAGCGATGAGCCTCCCTTATAAATGCCTGCTTTTGTATAGATTATAGCACACAGCCGCGTGGCTGGGAAGCGAGAAACAAGTTTTTCTTGCATTCTGCGGGGCGTGGTGGTATAATGTTTGTATTACAGATGAATAGATGCATGTTGAGAGAGTGGGTGCGAGCCCACTCTCACTTATTGTATCGGGGAGTGTACAGTAGTAAGAGGAGGCAGAGAAGAAAAATGGATGCAAACGCCGAGTTGATAGAAGCCCTGAATCAAATTGAGCGGGAAAAGGGTATTGACAAGGAGATTATTTTCGAAGCGATCGAAACATCGCTTGTCACCGCATGTAAGAAGAATTTCGGCACGTCGCAGAACGTTAAGGTAATCATTAACCGTGAGACAGGGCAGGTGCAGGTTTTTGCACAGAAGACGGTTGTGGAGACACCGGAGGATATGTTGCTTGAAATCTCGCTGGAGGCGGCGCAGAAAATTAACGCCGTGTACCAGATTGGCGATGTGGCGGATATTCTTGTCACGCCGAGAGATTTTGGACGCATTTCCGCGCAGACGGCGAAGCAGGTTGTTGTGCAGAAGATTCGCGAGGCGGAGCGCTCGATTGTCTACAAGGAATACAAGAGCAAGGAAAAAGAGATTGTGACGGGCATTGTGCAGCGCCGTGACCGCCGCAATATTATCATCAATCTGGGCAAGATTGAGCTGGTGCTGATGCCGAACGAGCAGATTCCGGGCGAAGAATACCGGTTTAACGACCGTATCAAGATTTATGTGCTGGAGGCAAAGGAAACGCCGAAGGGCCCGCAGATTAGCGTGTCCCGCACGCATCCGGAGTTGGTGAAGCGCCTGTTTGAGCAGGAGGTGCCGGAGGTATACGACGGCACAGTGGAGATTAAGTCCATCGCGCGCGAGGCAGGCTCCCGCTCGAAGATTGCGGTGCATTCGAAGCATCCCGAGGTTGACCCCGTTGGCGCGTGCGTCGGCACGAACGGCCAGCGCGTGAACGTGATTGTCAATGAGCTGAACGGCGAGAAGATTGACATTGTGACGTGGAACGAAGACCCGCGTAAGTTCATTGCGGCGGCGTTGAGCCCGAGCAAGGTCATGGCGGTTGTTGTGAAGCCGGAGGAGCGCAGTGCGAAGATTGTCGTGCCGGATCACCAGCTGTCGCTGGCGATTGGCAAGGAAGGTCAAAACGCGCGTCTGGCAGCAAAGCTGACAGGCTACCGCATTGACATCAAGAGCGAGTCGCAGGCACGCGCGACAGATTTTGTGTCGGATGAAGATTATATGACAGACGGTCGATTCCCTGAGTCGCCGACGTTGATGGCCGCGCTGGAAGCCGCCGTGAAAGAGGCGGAGCGCGAGGCGCAGGCCGCCGAGGAAGCACGCGCTGCGCTGGAAGCGGCGGAGACGCAGGAGACAGAAACGGTTGTTGAAGCGGCGGAAGTTGAGGCCGAGACAGCAGATGTGCCTACGGCGGAAGAGGCAGAGTCAGAGGAAGTCGAGTACTCCGAGTACAGTGAGTATTATGACGATGATGAATACAGCGAGTATTACGAAGACGAAGTGGACGGCTACTACGACGAGGAAGGCAATTTTATTCCGAATGAAGCCGACGGGTCAGAGGATGCAGACGCAGGCGACGCGCAGTAAAGCCGCGAGGAGGGATTTGCATGGGTGTTGCGAAACCGCGCAAGATTCCGTTGCGGAAATGCACGGGCTGTCAGGAAATGAAGAACAAGAAAGAGCTGGTTCGCGTGGTGCACAATGAAGACGAGGGCATCTCGCTGGATTTCACCGGCAAGAAGGCCGGGCGTGGCGCGTACATCTGCCCCGACGCGGCCTGTCTGGAGAAGGCGGCGAAGTCGAAGGGGCTGGAACGCTCGTTCAAGTGCGCTGTGCCGAAGGATGTATATGAATCGCTGCGAGAGGAGCTGGCCAAGCGTGACCAATGACCTGGCGATGAAGAAGCTGATGTCCATGCTGGGTATGTGCCAGAAGGCGATGAAGCTTGTCACCGGCGAAACGGCTTGCGAGAAAGCACTGCAAGCATGGGCGACGGGGAAAGAAGAGGGCGCGGCGCGGCTGGTTATCGTTGCGGCGGATGCCTCGGAGAACACGCGCAAGAAGTTTGTAAATAAAGCGTTTTTCTATAAAGTTCCATGTTATCACATGCTTGAAAGAGATGAAATCAGCAAGGCAATCGGCCGGCAGAACCGCGCGACGCTCGCGGTGACGGACGAGGGCTTTGCCGCGAGAATAGAGGAGATGCTGAAAAATATTGGCGGAGAAGACAATTGTGGCGGGGAATAATCCGGAGGTGGAACATGCCGAAAATGCGTGTATATGAATTAGCAAAACAATTGGAAGTATCGAACAAGGATGTGCTGGAAAAGCTGTCCTCACTTGGCGTGACTGTGAAGAGCCATTCAAGCTCGCTGGAAGACAGCGATGTGAAGCGGCTGACAGAGCAATATAAAGGCGGTAAGGCGAGCGCGCCCGCGAAGTCGGAGGCGCCGCAGAGCGCGGCGCGCCCGGCAGAGTCGAACAGCGGCAACGCTGCGCCGCGTCTCGGTCCGGACGGCAAGCCGTTGCGTCCGCGCTTGGGCCCGGATGGCAAGCCGTTGCGCCCGCGCTTGGGGCCGGACGGCAAACCGATGCCGCCGCGTCTTGGGCCGGATGGCAAGCCGTTGCGCCCGCGTTTGGGCCCGGATGGCAAGCCAATGCCGCCGCGCACAGGCTCGGAGAACAGACCACAGGAGGCAAGACCGACGGAATCGGCAGCGCCCGCTGCGGATAACAGACCCGCGCAGACAGATGCGGCAAGCGGTGCGGCACAGGCCGATGCGGCAAACAGGCCGGCGCAGTCTGCGGACAGCAGACCTTCACAGCCTCGTCAAGATGGCAGACCTCCGTATCAGGGGCAGAATAGACAGGATGGAAGACCGCCGTATCAAGGCGGCCAAGGCGGCAACAGACCCCCGTATCAGGGTGGCGGCCAAGGCGGTAACAGACCTCCGTATCAGGGCGGCGGCCAAGGCGGCAGCAGACCTCCGTATCAGG
>JGI994J12354_10004875_pt1 | contig 11838 bp, 2 predicted proteins | sample IntmicLarv3ML3BL_FD_12354 | JGI IMG/M metagenome (IMG submission 12354) | reverse complement strand
TGTCATCAGGTGGAACAAGCGTGGGCGGCGGTTCGACGGCAAGCACGGCAGCGAGCGGCGGTTCGGCCTCAAGCGCAGCTTCGGGCGGCGGTTCGACCTCAAGTAAAGACCCTAATGCGGATTACACACCGGGAAACCCTGTCAAGGTGGAGGATACAGAGAAATCCGTTATTACCTACGCGGGCGGCGAATGGAAAACCTATGAGGATGGCAAACTGAGCGGCGGAAGCAACAGCTATAACTGGGATACAGGCTCAATTTACACCTTTAAATTTACAGGCGTTCAATTTGAGATATGGTCAGAAACAGGTCATCATATGGGAATTATGGATATCTATATTGACAATAAAAAGGTTACGTCTGTAGATATGTACACAGCCGACAATGTATGGCCTTTACTCAATTACAAAAGCGAGCTTCTTCCAAAGGGCGAGCATACGGTTAAGGTTATGAATTCGGGCAAGAAAAATGCTGATTCTGTAGGAACATGTGTTTCGCTTGATTATATTATTTACAGATAATCGGAAACAGATAGAAAAAAGGAGTTGAGACGTGCCTTGAAACATGTATTTTCAAAAAAAGCACTGTCGGTCACAGCCTTTGCGCTGACACTTATACTCACGCTTTCCATAGTGTTGTCCAATATGCTGTGGGTGACGGCGGAACAGAATGTTAATCAAACGACCGAGTTTGATTACTTCAAGAGCCGTCTGCCGTCATTGCCCTCCGGGGACTATGAAACGGTTGAGGGCGCAGGTTTTACCTATGCCGTTCCATGGAGCAGTCCGGTGCCTGTTATTTCGGGTGCGCCTGTGATTTCAGAATGCAACCGCGAGATTCTTCCGGACGAGAGCGTGACCTTTTCGGGATGGGATTTTACATCCTTTTCGGACGATAAAAAAGGCTCCGATACGACCTTCTGGATTTGGTCGGGCAAGGGAACGGGCACACTAAGAAAAATGGCGATTCAGCAGCTTGAAAGGGATATCGCAGTTGCGACAGTTCCTAAAGAGCTTCAAAAGGACGTATATCTTGTCTGGGTCGAAAACAGCAAGGGTATAAGCGCTCCGGTAATACTTAACAGAGCAGAGCCGCAGTGGATAGGACCCGCCGGAAATGAAGCAGAGCCGGGACAGGTCAAGCGTCTTTTCGGGCGCAGTCTGACAAGCACTCTNGCGGACAGACGTGACGACAGCAGCACAATTTCGTATGTGTATATACGTTCGCAGAGCGGAGGCGCGTTCATACCGTGCACCGTTCAGACAAATGTGCAAAGCACCGACGCAGATGAACGGAAAAACACAAATAACTATGAGCTTAACAGATACAATGTTTCCTTTACTGTTCCTTCTTCACTTTCGGCGGGAAACTACGATGTCTATGTTTCAAACGGTATGGGCGGAGCATACGGCTTTACAAAGCCTGTTACCCTTAAGGTCGGCGCGGCTTTTCAGTTTGGTACATATACAGAAAATCTTACGGCTCAGACAAACGGTGACAACGACAGCGTAAGGGTTAATCAGGCATTAAGCCGCATAGCCGCACAACCAAACGGCGGAACACTTAGCTTAGGTGCGGGAACCTATTACCTTGATTATCAGACCAATATTATAAAGAATACTCGCATTATCGGTGCGGGAACGGGACAGACAATCCTTATAATAAATGACTGGATAAATCTTGGACAGGAAGGCTCAAGCAGTGATTCCTTTGACAATTTTGCCATAGAAAAATTAACCATTCAGTCAAGAAAGGACGCAACCAATTCAAATCTCAGAATGCGTACATCAAATTCGACATACGGCGGAAAAATAGTACACAACATCAAAATAAACGAAGTAAGCTTTTTGGAGGGCGGTTTCGGAATACAAACCGAAATTGACTTTACAGCGCAGAATGTTGAATTTTCCAACAGTAATTTTGAGTGGAAAATCATTGGTGCGCCAACCGATTGGTGGATTCATAACAACACCTTCAACGGAGTTAAAATGCCTACACAAAACCAGTCGGACGGAGCTATCGGGCTTTCGGGCAAGCATCCCAACGGCGGCGATATAGGACGGCTTATTATTGAACGCAATTACGCGCATACTCCCAATTGGCCAAAGGACACGGACGGAAATGTCAATTATGAAGAGTTTGAGTCAAGAGAAGCCTTTGGCGAGCGGCTGCACAACACACGTCTTGTCCATTTTGCCGCTCATTCGGCAAGCATGGTCAACAGCTATATTGCGCGCAACAAAACAATGGATACAGGTATCATGGACAATAAAGGCGAGATTATTTTGTTCCATTCACAGGAGGATCCGGCATTTTGTAAGGTCGCCTCATCAACAGCGGATACAATGACCATAAACACGGTTCTTGATACAAGTCTTATTATTGTCGGTCTTGACCATCATCCATACCCGGCGACAAGTGTTCCCAATCAGATTATATACATGAACACATCGGGCGGAAGCATCGACAATGCGTCACAGGTAATAATAACGGCGGGCAAGGGCAGAGGACAGGTACGCACAATAAAATCACATACCGGTACTACCGTAACTGTGACTGAGCCTTTTAAGGTTATTCCCGACAGCACATCGGTTTTTCACATCACATGTACATATATGAATCAGGTAGTATACAGCAACGAGCTTAACGGTATGCCGGTCGGATATAAGGACACAGGACACGTTGCCAGCACAGGTGTGGATTTTGACGGCGGAGCGCTTTATTGTGTCGCCGACAGCAACATAAACCGCAGAACCTATTACGGTGATTTGATTCAAGGATACGTGTGCGGAGCGCAGTCGATGTGGTCGGTTATTCGTAATTCACAGTCGCTTGACGGCTACCGTCAGGGCGCGGTTATCGACTGTATTACCAATTCGTCGGGAACAAGCGTGCGTGATGACGACGGTAATATTATAAAAAGAGGCGGTCTTATCGCCGTGTCGGGAACACTGACATTAGGCTGCTGGATTAGGAATCATCTGTCCGACAGGGGGCTGCTGGTAACACCCGAAACAAAGGGAACAACCGATTCGACAACGTTTGAAAGAATTATTGACGGCTGCGGTATTGAAAACTCGACAATCCGGAAGAATTTTTACGCATCACGTCCAAGCGTCGGAAATTATCTTATGAATTTTGAAGGCAAAACCGATGAAAACAAGCTTGCGGCGATTGCGGTGCAGGGCTATACCTTTGCAACAATACGAAATATTGTTTTGGGGTCAAGTCTGCCGGATCCGCGTGTTGTTTCGGCGTACAATTCGTATCCGAATTATGACAATATAACCTCCGAAGACGGAAAACAGGTGGTTTTCGCGGGTAACAAGAAGGACAATACTCCCAATATCAATTACAGAAGTCTTCACTTTGTATCGGATGTCGGAAAAAATCCGATAAGACAGCTTATTGATATCAAAAACTGGGGCGAGCAGTACTCAGACTGGTATATTGACAGAATTGAAGGAAGCTTTATTAAAACAGCTATATCCGGGAATCTGTTTACGCCCGAAGCACCCAAAGGACAGCTTGCTATCGGTGTAAGCAGTGCAGGACTTGCGGCAGGCACGCATTTTGGAGTTGTTTTCCTTAAAACACATGACGGAAAGTCAATTTCTGTCGGAGTTAAATATGAAATAGGCTCACAGTATGCATCTGCGCAGATAGATACAAATGATAGATACGAGGATAATCTGGGAATATATGTACCTCCTGTGGTAAGCAGTACATCATCGTCACAGTCCTCACAGGTATCATCGGTGCCTCCGGTATCTTCAAGTACGTCCCCGTCTGCTTCATCAAGTGCAGAGACAACCGCTTCGTCAAAAAGCAGCTCGTCAAAGCCCGCGGCAGGCGGTACACAGTCAAACAGCGAACCGGATGACGGAGAAGAGGAGACTCAGACGGGAAAAATTGTGCTGTTCGGTACTCTGTCAGACGGAAACGGACAGCCGGTTTCGGAAAAAAGAGTTGTTATAGAATCGCTGGGAGTAAGAACAAGCACAAACAGCGACGGACAGTTTGAATTTTATAATCTTACAAAGGGAAATTACCTCCTAAGCATTATGGACATGGAGGGTGAAAAGATATCAGAGGTTTCGGTTGACATTGATTTTGCGTCCGAAACAAAGCTTGAAAGCGGAACGGTGTTTGTTAACGAGCAGGAGCACGCCGCGCTGGTAGAGCTTACACTCAAGGACGGCGTGGTCGAGATTTCAGACGTGAAAAGCGTGCGGCTGCAAAACGGCGGCGGAGAAGAAACAGTCAAAACGGTTACGACAAATGTCTTTATTTCAAATATTCTTAATACTGTTATGATGATTTCGGCAATATGTCTCGCCGCAGTGCTTTTGCTTCTTGTTTTTCTTTTCATTCGCAGTATTCGGAGGGAAGGGGCGGTTGGGCGTGTATAAAGAAATATTTAAAACAGGACATAAAAAGAAGCTGTTAACACTGCTGTTAATTGGCGCTATGCTTTTAACCGTTCTGACATATGGCTACAGCAACGCAAAAGCAGCGCCCGTAAATCTTATTGTAAACCCGAGCTTTGAGGACGGAACGAAATTTACCGGGATGCTGGACGGAGTATCGTGGGAGCAAAAAACGCTTGCAGGCTGGGAGCTGACATCACCCTCAAACGGAGCTGGAATCGTAAAGCGTAACGCCGGTTTTACAACAGCTGACCCGGATGCAACCGGAGATTCCTATGCAGGCTTCATTCATGGGGGAGACAGGTGGGGGCTTAAGCAGACAATATCAAGCGGAGTAAGCATCAACCGTACCTATACGCTTACCTTTACGGTCTTTCAGATAAGTACAAATCCGGCACATGTCGGGCGCTATGCAACTGCAAGAATAACCGACCAAAGCGGTGCGCTTCTGCACTCATATGAGTGTACGATGACAGGCGGTGCGGCGGTTGACGCAAGCACACAGTTTACAACGGGAGCAATGACCACAGCGCTTACAATATCCCTCTACTGCAATGTTGATAATGTACAGGTGGATTTGGTTAATCTGTTTGACCCAAGCGGACTTCCGGTTGTAACTCCGGATGATGATGATGATCCGGATGACCCTCCGGTTACAAGTGATAATCTTATCACAAACCCAAGCTTCGAGGAAACAACGCTGTCAGGTGCGAGCAAGCTGCCTGTCGGTTGGGATTTAGTCGGCTCGAACAATGAGTTTACCGTAGTGCCGGCACCGGCAAGCGTGACGTATGAGGATTCGTATGCAACGGGACAACCGAATGCAATGCAGCTGCTTACACCGTGGCTTCCGGGACAGGTTTTTAGTGTAAGCCAGACTGTAACAACAGGTGTTGTGCCAAACGGTACATATTCCTTAAGCTTTATTTTATTCCATACGGTTTCAAGCGATAACGGTGTATCGGTCAGGATTTATGACCAGAATGACACGATTATTCACACCTACGCAAAAGGTCTTTTGACTGCTGACACACCGATATCGGCTGAAACAGAATTTACCTTGAATGCAGATACAACAAGTATAAAAATTTGCTTTGAAGCGACAAGAGATTATGCAAAAATAGATTTGGTTGATTTGAAGATTACAGGGGCAGTGACTCCGACAGACCCCGACCCTGACGACCTTGACCCCGATAATCTTGTCAAAAATCCAAGCTTTGAGGACGGAGACCTGACGGGAGGCAAAAAACAGCCGCTTAACTGGGATATGGAAGGCGCGGACAGTGCTTTTGGTATTGTAAAGCGTTATGAAGATGTTGCGTATGCTGACCCTTATGCAAGCGGTGATGTGTATGCAATGCAGCTGCTTGCGCCATGGCTGAGCGATATATATACTATTAAACAGACGATAACAGACGGTATACTTCCAAACAAGACATATTCACTTGAGTATCTGATGTTTCATTCAACAGGACACGAAGAGCTGGGTGTTGATGCAGAGATAACAGACCAAAACGGACAGGTGCTCAAAACCTATTCACGTCCTGTTTCTCCCGCAAATGTAGCTATTGAGTGTCAGACAACCTTTACAACAGGAGCAGACACAACAAGCATTACTCTTAAGTTTGAAGCAACAAGGGATAACACACAGATAGACCTTGTAAAGGTTAAGGCTGTGGTTGTTCCCGATGAAGAGCCTCCTGCAGGAACAAATCTGCTTAAAAATCCGAGCTTTGAGGACGGCTCAATCTTTGAGGGCGGAGCCTTTACGCAAAAAAATATTGTTGGCTGGGATTTTATAGGAAACCCGAGCGATACTCGTGTTGTGTATGATATTCATAATCAGTCGCATCCGGACGAATACGCAGCCGGCGGTGAGAAATTCGCGGCAAGATTAAGCGGTCCGTGGCTGGGTGCGATTTACGGTCTTTCACAGACAATTATGCCTGTTTCGGCGAATCAGACCTATTATTTGTCCTTTTACACTATGCGTGTTGTAAGTGAAAAGGGTGTTAATGTGATTGTAACCGACCAGTCGGGAAGAGAGCTTTTAAATTTTTCGGCGAATCAAAACACAAACGAAAGCTTTCGGCTTATTGAGAACCATTTCAACACAAGAGCAGACACTACATCATTTACAATAAGCTTTATCGGCGAGGCCGACAGCGTGGAAATGGATGTGATAAANCTTTACAAGGGTGCGTTTTTGCCGCCCGAGCCTGACGAATGGGAAAATCTTATTGCAAACCCGAGCTTTGAAAGCGGTTCAGACGGCTGGAGCTTATCGGGCGCGGGTGCGGCGGTTGTCACCGAAGCGGACGCTTATGACGATGAATATTTGGTATCGGGAAGCAAGCATTCCGGCAAAATGGACACAGGCAATACTTTTTCACAACCGATATCAACAGGAATTATCGCAGGACTTACATATCATCTTGAATTTACATTGATTGGCGGCACCGCTTCAAACGGAGTGCGCGCGGTTGTAACAAATCAAAACAATCAGACACTTGTTGATTACACGGCATCGGGCGCAGAAGCGTTGATTCATGCAAGAAGTTTTACCGTTCCGGCAGGTACAACAAGTCTGACGGTACGCCTTACGGGACAAAAAAGCGATGTAAGAATTGATGTTGTAAAGCTTTATAAAAGCAAATATAAAGCTCCGGATGTGCCTGTAAGCAATAATATTTTAGCAAATCCAAGCTTTGAAGCCGGACTGCTTGTTGCAAACGGCACGGACAAAATCCTTACGGAATGGAACAGAACCGGCTTGGGTGTACGCGTCAAGCATGAACCGGCTGTTTATAATGACAGCTATTCGCCGCAGAATAAGTTTGCGGCAATATTGGGCAGCACGGGAAGCATCGAACAGACCGTCGTGACAGGAGTTCTTAAAAGTCAGGAATATGATTTCAGTCTGATGCTGCTTCATGCTGACAGCAGTGCGGGTGTACGTCTTGTCGTAAAGGACAACGGTGAAAATATTCTTCTTGACAGCGCCGTTAAAGCCGATTCAGATGTTGTGCGTATTGAAAAGCAGTTCACGACGCTTGCATCAACAACCGCGATTACTGTCCGGATAACAGGTCAAAAATCAGGTGTCGGCGTTGATATGCTTCAGATTTACAAGCATATTTATGTTGCGCCCGAGCCTACCGAAGACCCTTATGTAAATTTATGCGGAAACGCAAGCTTTGAAAGCGGTTTTGACGGCTGGAGTACTACCGGAACAGTGTCGATTACTCCGGAAAACGGCGACGTTTTCTATGTGGATAAATATGCACAGGGAATCCCCAATGCCGTCCGTATGGACAACGGTGCAACGCTTTCGCGTACTATAACTCCGGTTAAAGCAAATCAGATATATACGCTTGAATGCTTCCTTTTGGGGGTTACTCCAACAGACGGTATTCTGCTTAATGTAAGGATAACCGACAACAATTCGGCTGTTTTATTCGATTCTGATATCAGAACCGAGGAGGACAGAATTTATTACACGCATATCGTGGAAGAGTTCAAAACGGCGGCAAATTCAAGCAGCATAACAGTTACCTTCACATCGCGAAAAAATGATTTGAGAATTGACCTTATAAAGATTTATGAAGGCAATACAAACAGAAATGTCGCTTTGGGAAAAAGTATGATTATGCGTCCCGGCTTCAGGATAGACCAGCCGTCAAATGTTACACCCGAAAAAGCGCTTTTGGGAACGATGAACAAGCGCGCATATTCTGACGGAGCCTTTATTGACAGAAATCCGAATGTTATGCCAAGCGTAACCATTGATTTATTTAAGTCGCTTGAGCTTAACGAATTTGTCATACGCATGGCAGGCTCGGCAAAGCTTGACTACCGTTTTACGGTAGAGATTTCAAACGATTTGCTTGACTGGACTCTTGTCTGGGATAAAACCAATGACGACACAAAAAATACTGTTTTTGCACGGCGAATTGTTCCGGCAAGGGCAAGATATGTACGCATTACAAAAAGTCCGCTGTGTGATATGGAATTTTTGTTCGGAGAAATCGAAGTGTACGGCAAAAAAGAGGATGCGGTTCGCAAAACTCCTGCCAAAATTCCGACAGAGCCTAATATTGCAATAAACAAAAAGGCAACGGCAAGCTCAAACAATACATCGACCTATACACCGTATATCAATGACCGCTCAATAACAAGCTTTTGGAGAGCCGAAAGCAAAACCTTCCCGCAGTGGCTTAAATATGATTTGGGCGAGCCGACAAAAATTACCGGAACACGTCTTTATATCAATGCGGCAGGTACGCTTTACCGCTATAACATATATACCTCCAATGACGATGTTAACTATGCGCTTGCGGTGGATAATTCCAGAAACACAAATGTTATTGATGCAACCTCTAATCTGATAGACAAAATGAATGCCACCGCACGTTATATAAAGGTGGAGTTTTTAAGCTCGGACAACGATTTTACCGCCGATTTCAGAGTTTATGAATTTTCTGTCTACGGCGAGGACAAGGGCATAAGCACGCTTGACCCCGACGAGGAAGACCCGCCGTATATTCCGGACGGGGAGGACGATCAGGAAAGCCCGGTGCAGAGCCAACCGTCATCGGAAAATTCATCATCGGGAGGTACAGACTCAGCGCCGCAGACATCTTCAAAATCACAGTCTTCAAATTCATCCCAAAAGGCTTTGCTGACGCTTGCCGGTGTACTTCTGGGCGAAAACGGAAAGCCGATGGGCGGTGTCGAAATGTCTCTTGGAGAAAATCAGACGGCAACTACCGATTCAAGCGGATTTTTCAGATTTGACAACGTCAAGGCAGGAACGTACAGCTTAAGCGGATATTTCGGAGAGCAAAGAATGAGTACGGTTGTCAAAATGACCGAAAAATCAATGCTGTTTGAGGGTCAGGAGTCTCTGGCAATAAGCAGCAGTACCTCTGCGGTTACCTTTACGCTGATATATGACGGAAATACTATTAGTGCGGCAAATGTAAAAAAAGGTCTTCAGTATCCGTCAGGCTCTATCCTTAATATGAACAGACCGGTTCATGTAACAGAGGAACCGGATACGAGAATTGTTAATAAGACGGTAACAACAGAAGAAGGTCTGATTCCGTTATGGCTGATTATGGTTATCGTATTGGGAACACTTTGTATCGGTGCAGGCGTATTGCTTCTTTTAAGAAAAAGACAAAGATAACCTCAAGGGGGAAAGATAATGAAAAAAACGGTATCCCTGCTGCTTGCCTGTGTTTTTCTGATTCCGGCAGTGATTTTAATGCCTGTCAGAGCAGAAGTGGCGGCACCGCAAATTTCAAACATAACCAACGATTTTAATAATACTTTTTCATCGGTGCCATCGGTTATCACAGGTGAAAATATTGTCGAGGGAACAAAGGTGTATACTCTTACCTCCGAGGAAAAAGTTATCACCGGCGACCCTGTGGAGCATTACAAGGCAAGCCTTAACCTTAAGTTCCCTGAATTTAAGCCCGATACGTACATGGAAGCGCTTATTTATAATATGAGCGGACGGGTTATCACAGCTCAGCTTTCGGGCGATTTTGTGTGGCTTGTAAATCCTGACGGAGGTGTTTCCGTTCCTTATCAAATAAACAGGCTTAAGATTTTCTGGAAGGACAGGGAAGAAGCGGAGCAGGGGGACATAATAAGAGTTTTCGGGCAGTCCTTCAGCAATAACAGTATAGTGCTTCTTAAAAAAGGCGATACTTTTTTGAATTTGTCGGACAGCACCTTTAGAGATGCTGTTTCGGCAAGGGATACCGACAATTATCTTATGAATATCAAGCTTCCGGCGGACATTGAACCCGGAAAATGGGAGCTTTTGCTCAATAACGGAATGAGTAATTATTGCTGGGTAAGTGCGGGCGAGCTTTCGGTTGCCGAAAAGAAGGATGACAAGGAAAAGGAATATGACCTTAAATCCTTCGGCGCAAAGGGTGACGGCAAAAGCAACGACACAAAAGCTTTTGAAAAGGCTGTAAGCAAGGCTTCAAAAAACGGCGGAACAATTAATGTGCCTCCGGGAACATATCTTGTTGATAAAACAGTCGAGCTTTTTGAAAACGTATCAATCAAAGGCTCGGGCGCAAGCAATACAATCATTAAAGGCATCGGCTTTGACGCTGATACATGCGATAATATTTCATGGTTTTCGTCGGGAAAGTTTTCTATTAATGTGCCGTATTCGGTGATATATATGAACAGCAAAACCTCGATAAGCGACATTACAGTAACCGGTGCGGTCAACCGGGGCAAGGGCGGCGGCGGTATTGTACAGCTTGCTATGGAGGAGGTCAATATATCAATCGTGGGAATGTGCCGCGATGTGCTGATAAGCGGCTGTGTTCTTGACGGACAGGAGCAAAACACTTTAACAGGAGAGCGGTTATACCGTAATGCGTTATACAGCTCAGGCTCGGTTGAGCGCATAAGAGTTTTCAATAACAATTTAAGCAATTCGCTTCATTTCGGCGGATATAACGGTATGTCATATCGCTGTGATATCGTAGGAAATATTATAACAGGCGGGATGACAAACGATTTACAGGCTGTAAGCATGGTTGCGGTTGACTGTCTTGTTGACGACAACACATGTACCGATTCGGGACGCATGGTGATTACACCTGTACGGCATTGCTATATCAGAGCAAATACACTGTCGGGCTTTGCAAAGCAAACCTCAAACAACACTACCGAGGGAATATTGGCTCACGGTGAAAATGAACTGTCACGCCGCACAACAGGTTATGTTGACAGCGCAGCAGAAACAACACTGAGCGATTCAAAAATCAAGTTTATTCCGGGAATTTATAAAAATGCCGTGCTTATTATCGCAAGCGGCAAGGGCATGGGGCAGTATCGATTTATAGCCGATAATACCGAGGATACACTTGAACTCAAAACACCCTTTAGTGTTATTCCCGACAAAACAAGCCAATACACGGTCGGGCATTTTATCACCGAAAATGTGTATTTTAACAATGTTACAAGCGGCGGTGTGGGACATCTTGGCATTTCAAACGACGCTATTGCAAATATTTTTTCCGATTATCGTGACGACAGGGGCGGTGTGGTTATTGACGCAAGGGATGAAAGTAACGTAACCGATGAGGAAATCGGAGGCGTACCGCTTGACCTTTCGTGGTATAACGTGCTGACGGGAAGCTGGATTGACGGCGCGGCAGTTCAGTATTTGTCATATGCAAGAAAGGGCTCAGCCTATAATGCCACACCGTTTTTTGCCAACATGATTACAAGCTGTACGCTTAATATGAGCGGAAGCGACCGAAACGGATTCCAAAAGGCAGGACCGATTGACGCACTTGTTCTGGCCGGCGGCGACAAGAAGGACAGAATCAGCGACCGTTATGCATCAAGCCATATAATTATCCAT
>JGI994J12354_10004874_pt1 | contig 11841 bp, 7 predicted proteins | sample IntmicLarv3ML3BL_FD_12354 | JGI IMG/M metagenome (IMG submission 12354) | reverse complement strand
TCCACCAGACGGTGGTTCGTCTACTTCACCACCGTTAGTGGATATCGATGAGGATGAAACCCCGCTTGCAGCCGGCAAATACCCTTCGTTTATCAACGGGTTTGATGATGGTACGATCAGACCTAACTCGCATCTGACAAGAGCGCAGCTCGCGCAGATAATTTACAATCTTTACGGCGCCGGGCGCACTGATTTCACCGCCTCATATAAGGATGTGGCGAGCACTCATTGGGCCTATACAGCTATCGCATTCTGTCAGGAGAGCAGCTATATGATAGGAGATAACGGCAATTTCAGGCCTGCCGACACCCTGACGAGGGCTGAGCTCTGTACAGCCTTTGCCAGAATCAAAGATCTCACACTCAACGGAACGCATCCATTCACCGATGTGGGTGACCACTGGGCCAAAGAATTTATCGGTGCCATGTATGCGGCCGGATTCGTAAACGGCGATCCGGGAGGAACGTTCCGACCCAAGGACAACATTACCCGTGCGGAAGCGGTTGCTGTTATTTGTCGAGCCGAAGGCAGAGATCAAACTTCTTTCCTCGAAAACAAGACCTTTTCTGATCTTGACCCCGGCATCTGGTATTACGAATACCTAATGCATGCGGCTAATGGTGACGAATGATAATCCTGCTTACCCCAGCGCACCGGGTGGCGTAATATGTGCAGCAATGCTAAATGACCCGCCAACCCGTGCTGCAAACATAACAAAATAACCACTGCGATCCTTTTTAGAAGGCAGGTAGTATCGTGTTACGCAAATCAATCAGTTTTATTATTATCCTTTGCCTGTCAATCTTTCTGCCACTCTGCGTCACGGCCGGTAACATTGAAGTAGAGCCGAATGCACAACAGGTTCGTATTCCGTTAACAGTGGACCTATCGAATGTGATTGCCGGTGCACAGATTGCATTTTCGCACACAGACGGGCTTTCTTTCGTTGAATATGAACAGTCGGAAGCTGTAAAAGCAGGATTACTAACACCGGTGGTCGAAAAGAATGACGCAATTAACCTCGGTTTTTTCAGTGGAGAGAATATTTTCGCTCCACACAATGGGAAGCTTGACATGGGTTACTTAATTTTCGATTATGTCGGTCAGACAGATGAGAGTGTCACAGTTGCCGGGATCGAATTGGTATGGGTTATTGACAAAAACAACACACAGAGCGAGTTTTTTGATCCGTTTACAATAACTGTATCGCGTGAAAACAGTACAGTCGGTATCTCTGATGAGAATCCGCCCGCTGAATCTTTACCACCTTTAAGCAGCATTCCAACCGGTTCGAACGGGAATTCACCCGCAAACACCGCTGACCATGACAATGCCTTCAACGTGTGGTGGATCATCGCCGCACTGGTACTCGTTGCGGTCATCATTCTCATTATTGTTCTGATTCGAAATAACAAAAATGCTCGCCAACATTCCGACACACCGGGTGGGAACCAATCATAAAGCGAAAGACAGTTTTCTGTCTGAATAAGAATTTATTAATCTATGTCAAACTAAGGCTTGCTTGCCAAAACCTCGCTAACAAGATAATCCTGTAAAGATTACCTGAACGGCTTCGAAAATATGCTCTTTTTCGCGCCGATATCCTCCAACATAATACCGACGAAAACGCTGCAATACACTTAGGTATGCAGCGTTTTTCTTTTGTGCGTATTATTTCAGTGAAATCGCAGTTTTTCTAATCTACATAATTACATTCTCGCCTACGCTTATACTGTCCCAATTATCAATATTTCCCGTAATCGTAGTCGTTGCTTTGCGAATAGCCGGTCGGGCTGTCACTGCGCGAGAATGATTTCGTTGACGACCTTGATCCCGCTGACGAACTATCGAGGTATAACGAGCTATTGTTTTTAAGCTTGAACTGCGAAAGCAACTCACGAAGAACATCGGACTGGTTGCTCATTTCCTCACTTGTGGCAGCGGATTCTTCAGATGTTGCGGTATTCTGCTGAACAACTTGCGCCACCTGATCAATGCTTGTATTGACCTGGCCGATAGCGGACGCCTGCTCATCGGATGTCAGAGCAATTTGTCTGATAATCTCAGAGCTTTGATTGATACCTTCGACAATCTTGCTCAGAGAAATCGAGGTTTCTGTAGCAATACTAAGGCCGAAATTTGCCTTGTTGATCGAGTTTTCAATCATACTACCGGTGTCCTTTGCTGCCTCTGCGCTCTTTGAAGCCAAATTACGCACTTCGTCGGCAACCACCGCAAAGCCTTTCCCGTGTTGTCCGGCTCTCGCCGCCTCAACAGCGGCATTCAAAGCAAGAATATTTGTCTGGAACGCTATATCATCTATGACTTTTATTACCCTGCTGATCTGGTCACTGGCTTCATTGATCTCTTTCACAGCCTGCATCATCTGTTCCATTTGGATATTGCCTTTTTCGGCATTGCCTTTAATCAGCATCGACAGCTCTGATGCCTCTTTTGCTATTAGAGCATTAGCGTTTGTTTTGTCAGCAATTTCCCCGATTGAATTTGAGAGCTCATTTATGACTCTTGACTGATCTGTTGAGCCTTGCGCAAGAGATTGTGCACCGTCGGCAACATGCCTGGCACCAACAGACACCTGTTCTGATGAGGCGTTGACTCTCATGAACATATTACCTAACTTGTCAAGCATCATTCGCAACGAATTGCCCATCGTGTCTCTATCAGATAGGAGAGTAATCTCAGACGTAAGATCACCATTTGCAATAAGTTCTAATACTTCACTGATATTCGTAATATGGTTGACAAAGTTTTTTGCGGATGCGGCAAGGCGCCCAAATTCGTCGTTTTGCTTAGAGTATTTTGAAAGAGAGTCCATCTCCTCTTGTCCAATTGAAAAATCACCGACTGATCCAATATTATTAAAGAAATCCGTTATTGGGATAAGCGGTCTTGTTACAGAGTTTCTTATTGTCAAGAAAATTAACACCGCTGCAATTAAGAGCATCACGATCGAAATTGGTATAACAATCAGAACAACATTGGTAATCGGTTGTGTCACAACTTTTGTAGGAAGAACTGAAACCATTTTCCAATCGGTGACCATAAGAGTATTGGAGTTATAATATTTATTCGAGCCGTTTGCATCTCTGTACTCATAGGCAGCATCAGCGGAATTAAGCTTATCCCACAAAGCTGAATAGGCATTCCCGTCAATAGTAATGAGATTGCTGAATTCTCCTTCGTCATTCGGAGCATATTTTTCATCAGGATGGATCAATATATCCCCATTAGAGTCAAGCAACATCGAGTAACCGGTTGCGTCCAGCGTGGCGCCAAGCGTGATGTTTTGCAGTTCGGTTACAAAAACATCCGCACCGACAACACCAATAAGCTTTCCGTTACTAATAACAGCCTTGGTGACTGTAATGCATAATTCACCGGTTTGCGCATCAACATATGGAGATGTTATGTGCGGGTGTGAGGTGTCAGTCAAAGCGAGCTTATACCATCCGCGCTGCGGAGCCGACCACCACGAATAGTCATATTGATATCCGCTTCCTGTACAAGCAGTACCATCAGTCAGTCCCAGATAAATCTCAAAAAAAGCATCGTTATCGCTTAATAATGAAGACAGGGACGGTCTCAGAATATCTACAACCTGATCTTCAAGGCTCATCGTCACATTGCTTTGGTCAGACGTCAAAACCGTGACTAACTCATCCATACCAGACAACACAGCGACAAGAGTGTCTACATCAGCCGTTTGAGTGGATAACCAATTGTCTATTCTTTCGGCTTGATACTCCGTGCTCTTTTGAACCTTTGCCAGCGATTCACGGGTTATGACTTCACTTGAAAACACCACTGTAACACTGACCGTTATTGCAATGCCAAGAAGTATTACGATTAACATGAGTACCGTCAGTCTAAAACCTATACTTTTCATAATAAGACTATCCTTTCGCCGCGATTCAGTCACAAACAGACCATGAAGTGGCTTGGTCCTGCTGTGTACATTCTTTGCTGTTGTTACAGGTAGTCGGAAATTGGCACATAATAAAGTTAACGGTATTCCTATTATCAACACTATCTCGCACGGGTCATCGAGATTATAACATGTTGACTATGGATACCGCAACAGAATAATATTCGTTTCCGACTTCAAATTGTGTCATCGTTAATACGGGCTATTAATCGATGCAATTACTATGCTTTACATTTTTTCGGGTCGATTGCGCTGCAACAATTATTACATACCCTGAAAATGGTTATTCAGTGTCGTATTTTACCGTGCTGTTACTTAGGGCAACTCTCGCAGCTTGTTAAGCTGATCCCGTGCGTCAGATCTGGAAATCAGGTCAAAGTAGAGCCTTAGCTCATCAAGCGATTTGACGCCCAGCTTTGCATAAATGTGCAAATTATGGGATTTCAATGTGCTTAGAGCAATGAACATTTCAGCGAGGATTTCCTCTTGCGATTTACCATCCGCATAACATGCCACTATGGCACGTTCCTTGGGAGTTAGAGATTCGATTCTGCTGAAAAACTCTGAAAACAATTCCCCAACATGGGCTGTTTGTTCCGAATTCGGGTTTGAATATAGGCGCAGAAGTTCGTCAAGCTCTCTGATTCCGATTCTCAGGGTACCATTTGACAGCTCTCCCGGGATTGTCAATGCCTCGACCGCTGACGAAAACGGTTTTGTTAATCGTTTACTTAGTATTATGAAAAGCAATACTCCCAGTAGCAACATACCGATAAAAATCAAAAAAGATCGTAAAATATCATCAGTAATTATCCGCCGATAAGCAATTTCCGGCAGGACTATTGATACCGCGAAGGTCTGATCGGAGAAATATGAACTGGGGGGATAAAGTGATGCTGTGTCATACGTAATACGATACCTCTCGTCACCCACAACAACACGCTCTACCCCTTTTTTTAGATCTGAAAGCCTTACCCCACCGGCAGCCCTTAATGCTGACAACCCCTGTGTACTGCCCGAGAATAACGCATTGTTTACATTCAGCTCGCCATTTAGCATGCTTGAGAAAACAAGTGACAACCTGTTATATCGCTCAGAACTGTTAATACCGTGATTTCGAAAATTAGTTTCGGTAATCTCGAAACCACATACGCCAAATTCACTGCTGTCGGAGGCAACCATAGAAATACTGCATAACAGTGATGTACCAACGTTCCCCGGAATAACCGATTCGAATGACCATGCATATACATCAATCAGTTTGGGCGCTGCTGTTTCCGCATATGCCATACGCGGCTTATTCCAAAATTCACGTCCGGAAATATCAAACTCCAAATCCCAATTTGCCTGCAAGGTAATATTTCGCCTGATTGCCGAATTTATGTTTCCCCGCAGCAGTAAAAATTCGGAAGGATGCCCTACCATTTTAGGCTCTACACGCCGAATGTAAATCCCGGCACGTGATTTTTCCGAGTCGGGAATATCCGGGTTTACAGTCGCGTTTAACACAAAAAAAACACCGCTGCAATCTACACGTTCAAGAAAAAGCAACAGCAGATCAATTTCCTGATCAAGAATATCCGGTATGATTGAGGATAGCGCGTTCTTTTGCGAAAATGCAATTCCGTCGCTGCTTAATCTGTTTTCGATATCGGCTGAGAGGGATTTTGACAGATTGACAACCTCTGATGCAATCCCTCCAAAATGAGAACTCACATCAGCTGTCGATGTGTTAAGTTCTGCCTCCATCGTAGCAACAACATTACGCACATTGGGAACGAAATTATTCGTCAACAGCAACGATAATACGACACCCAACAGCATTACTCCGCCAAATATTGAAAAATACAGGCTGATGTGCATTCGCATTGATAAACCGTCCGATTGGACGTTCTTGCTGAGTATTTTTAGGATATTCTGCCGCAGTTTTTTCACCTTCCTCATTGCCCTATATTTTTCATAAGGCGGACCAGTGAGTCTGTCGATAATTGTCTCCATGCAGAATCAGATGATTCCCCTGACTGTATGAGTTCGAGATAACGTGTTCTGTCTTGTTTCGCCAGACTAAAAACACCGTTGTTGTATGCGCCTGAAAGCGCATCATATTTATCAAAAACCTGAGGGGCAAAAAACTCATATGAATCCTGCATCTTTGTTGCCGTATGAAGCATTTTTTGAATCGTTTTGTTGTCTGAGGACGTCTCCAGATTTTGTCTCAATACGTTAAACGCTTCCGTCGTTACCGGCAGGTATCCCATACTTGACGTCATTTTGAGATTCTGCTCCGGTTCAGTAAGCCATTTCAAGAAGACCGCAGCTGCATATTCTTTTCTTTGTTCGGTTTTAAAAACACAAAATCCGGCTCCGCGCTGGATTGCAATTTTTTCTCCTCCCTCAAATACCGGGTATTGCAAAACATCAAATACTACGTCTTCTTTTGTGTTATCAGCATATGTCAGCCTGTCCGGATAATAGATCGCACCGGCCGAGGTGCTTGTACAACAGACCACATCTCCCGTCATAGCAATATAGTTACCGTATTTATCAAAAACTGCAAGCCCACCGAAAACAGCTTGCCTGTAATAGCTGTTCCATATTCTCTCATATGTATTACTTAGCATATTTAGTTTCTGATCGTCAAGAAAGCTCTCACCAAGCTGTGCAAGACCGATCATAGCGTAATTAAAGTTATTGTCAGGATAATAAAAAGCCTTGCCGCCGGACCATTCATAGTATTTTTTCGCTAATTCCATAATACCCTCAAATGTTGAAAGCTTACCGATATCCGCACCTGTCGCCGCTGCATATCGGTCAAACAGGGTGCGGTTGACATACAAAACCTCCGTTGATTTAGCCACAGGCATAAGATACAGTGTTTTGCCTCCAAGTCTGCCTTCTTCAAGAAAATGCGGAACATATCTTAACAGTTCCGACTCGCTGAAATAAGTACCCAGATCAGTCAGCATATCCTTTTCTGAAAGGAGAATTGCTATTTGCGGGTAAATCAGAGCCAGATCAGGCAGCGGCGCCGCTCCGGGCAGTCTGTCTGCTATATCAAGCAGTCTTTGGTTTAGTTCAGAGCTGTTGGAAACTGCACTGATTTCCATTACTATGCCCTGTTTGGCGCCAATAGTATCGTTAAATTCCTCAACAAGAAGTTTAAACTCATCTCCCATTTGCTCAACGTATGTGTGCCAAATAGTTAGTGTTACCGGATGCCTTGAATCAGGCCTGTCATGGCTTCCGCACGAGATAAGCATTCCCATTAACGCACAACACACGACCACACATACGATTTTTCTCATTATCGAGCAACCTCGTTAATATCAGATTTCCGTTTTGAAAATGAGCACATAATCACGTTATCAGTTTTCGGTTCTTTAGCGGCAAACATTACACCATGCAAAGTATATCACACTGTTTGGATCAATGCACTACCCGCAAAGAATAGGTTCAAAAGGCAGACTACAGTTTACTAGTATCAGCGGTTTCGCGGTCATCAGACTGCATCATGCGTTCTTTTTCCTTCAAGAGTCACGCGACCCAATTGTTGTTGCAATCACTGATTTTTCTTGCAACGCTTCCACCCAAGGTGGAGATCAAATTCGTTCTGTATCTGAAGATGATTTTAAAATATGTGGGAAATATCATTCTCTGACGGATTTACTTTTGGCGCCTGACATTATATACTGACCACACAATTTTTGAAAGAGAGGTTGTTTAGAAGTGGAACAAAAAAGTAACGGATTCCTGAAAATCACCGGCATTCTCATGATCATCGGCGGAGCGTTTGGCCTAATTTTTGGTGTTATTACCGTGTTGGGCGTAGCCCTGGTGGCGTCACTTCTCGAGTTGGCCGGAGAATCTGTGAGCGCCGGTATGCTTACCTTCGCTGCTGTCCTTTTCCTTGTCAGCGGAATTATTGAGTTCGTCGCGGGTATTCTCGGCGTAGCAAATTCGAAGAAGCCTGACAAAGCATCGGTCTGCATCGTATTTGGTATTTTGACGGCCGTTCTGGCTGTTGTCAGCATTATTTTCACCATGGTAGGCGGCGGAGACTTCAGCGTTCTTAATTTGTGCACCGGTTTAGTACTGCCGATTCTCTATCTCATCGGCGCTTTCCAGATGAAGAGCAAGGCTGCGTAACGAAAAGCACAGATATAGCACTCATTAGCAAACATCTTTATATATCCTCTATTATTTAGGTGAACCGGGGGCATAATCCCAGGTTCACCTAAATGATGGTGAAGAGAACTTTTGTTGGGAAAATCACCCAGGATTGATTATTATGTTGGAGGAGCTACCAATGGCACTACAAGAGTATAAATGCCCCAACTGCGGCGGTGCTATCGAATTTGACTCGAGCCTTCAAAAAATGAAATGTCCGTATTGTGAAGCCGAATTTGATGTCGAAGCCTTAAGGGCACTTGACGAAGCCTTACAGAATGAACAGCCGGATGATCTGACATGGGATGTAAATGCGGGAACAGCGTGGTTGGAAGGAGAAGCTGATTCCCTGCGGGCCTATTCCTGCCGCTCCTGTGCCGGAGAAATCGTTGGCGATGAGAACATGGCCGCAACGAGTTGTCCTTATTGTGGGAATCCTATTGTCATGACAGGACAGTTTTCAGGCAGTTTACGTCCCGATTATGTAATCCCTTTTAAACTTGACAAAAATGCGGCAAAAGAAGGCTTAACTAAACATCTTAAAGGAAAACGTTTTATTCCAAAGCTTTTTAAAGACCGGAACCATATTGATGAAATCAAAGGCATTTACGTTCCTTTCTGGCTTTTCGATGCTGATGCCGACGCAAATATCCGCTATCGGGCAACGAGAACTCGCAGGTGGAGTGACAGCAGATATAATTACTCTGAAACAAGCTATTTCACTCTTTTCCGTGCGGGTAACATCGGCTTTGAGCGAATTCCCGTTGACGGATCAAGCAAGATGCCGGACGACGTTATGGAATCTATCGAACCATATTATTTTGCCGACGCAGTTGATTTTCAAACAGCTTATCTTGCGGGATATCTTGCCGATAAATATGATGTAGACTCAGCGCAGAGCATTGATCGTGCCAACACTCGCGTCAAGAGAAGCGCCGAGGACACTCTAGCCTCAACAACAAGCGGATACACGTCGGTACATGCGGAGAACAGCAGCGTACGTATTTCCAATGGCAAGGCAAAATATGCACTCTATCCGGTTTGGCTTCTTAACACCTCATGGAACGGCAACAAATACCTGTTTGCAATGAACGGGCAAACCGGCAAATTTGTCGGCGATTTACCGGTAGACAAAGGTGCACTGTGGAAATGGAGAATCGCACTGGCTGTCGCCGGTACTCTCATTATTAACCTGATACTGACGTTTGTGCTGTGATAAGGGAGGATATAACGATGAAAAAGACAACTTATGCTATTGTCATTACACTAATCCTCTGTCTCTTCCTTCCTGTTTTCGTTTTCAACACAACGGTGGAGGCAATTAATGAAAAGCCCCGATTCATTGATGAGGCTGAATTGCTCACACAGCAGCAGGCAATCGCTCTGCAAAACAAGCTCAATGAGATCAGCCAGCGGCAGCAATTNGACGTTTTGATAGTCAGTGTCAATTCGCTGGAAGGTAAAACCGGCGAAGCGTACGCCGACGACTTTTTTGATTACAACGAATACGGAATGGGTGCCGGAGACAGCGGCATAATTCTGCTCATCAGCATGGAATACAACGATATTGTTATGTCAACTAAAGGTTTTGGAATCACCGCATTCACAGATGCGGGACAGGATTATATGTGGGATGAATTCCTCCCTGATGTGAGTGACGGGAACTACTTCATGGGATTTAGCCGTTATGCCGAGCTTTGCGATGACTTTCTCACACAAGCAAAGACATCTAAGCCTTATGACACAAGAAACATGCCTAACAAGCCGGGGTTTTTGAGGAGCTTTATTAATCTGCTGCCTATTTCCTTTATTGTGGGAGTCGTACTGACATTTATCGTCACCGGCATAATGAAAATGAAACTGAAATCCGTACGTATGCAGGCGGCCGCAGGCAGTTATATACGACAGGGAAGCGTTAATATAACGTACAGCAGCGATAACTTCCTTTACAGCACAGTCAAAAAAACAGCCAAGCAAACAAGCAGCAGCGGCGGCTCAAGTACACACAGGTCGTCTTCCGGGAGCACACACGGCGGTTCAAGCAGAAAGTTCTGATTATTGTTAAGCTATTACTGCGGTTTAGGTACAAAATCAATACCGGTACACCGGCATAGTTCTCAATACCACATCACATCGGAACAGCAGCACATGTTTTATCAAAAGAATAGGAATGAAAATTTATGAAAAAAGAACGGAACACTCAAAGAAGAATATTATACACTTTATTGGCACTGACTATGGTGCTCAGCATGGTACTGCTGAGCGCATGCGGCGAAGGCTCCAAAGGTGCAACTAACGACCCAAACATAGGTTTGTGGAAAGCCACAACCGGCGAAATGTCAGGCATGAGCATGGAAGTAAGCGACCTGTTTGGCAAGGGTTTCACTATTGAACTCAATACAGGTGGTAAGTGTAAAATAAATGTTGATGGCAGCAAATCAAACGGCACCTGGACTCTTAATGAAGGTGCGTTCACGGTTAAAGGCGGTGGCCTTAACTGTGAAGGCAGACTTGAAAACGGCAAGATGACTCTTGAAAATGTCCTTGGTATGGGATTAACCCTGATCTTTGAAAAAGAAGGCGGTTTTAGCGGACCTATGTCCGGTGAAGCAGGCGCAAGTGAGGTAACACCGGGCAGCGCTGTTCAATTCTATGTGCTCGAATCGATGAGCGGCGGTGACATGGGTGATTATTCCGCCGAAGCATACTATGATCTGTTAGAAGCGATGGGAACGGATCGGGACGCTTCGTTATGCTACATACTTATGCATCCGGATGGCAGTGTGCAGATGGTTTCAGTCGGAATGCTAATCGAAGGAACTTGGAAAGACGGGGTCTTTACACTCACATCGGATGGCGAAAAGATGACTATGGAGTATACAATCTCAGGGGAAAAACTAACCACAGTGGATGAAGACGGGGCCACGTTCGTTTATATTCTCAGCAGTGATGAACCACCTGCGCTTCCAACCGCACCCCCTTGGGAAGACGACGATTCGCTCCCTGAGGATTCTCCCGAACCCGATGAGCTTCCTCCCTCTGATACTCCCGACAACAATGATGAACCTTCAACCGAGTTTCCTGAACACCTCGAATGGTGGGAAGGCGATTGGTATGGTTATTGGCTTGTTGATTCGACCGGCGATTATTACGACTCATTATTAGACGGCAAATGGGACTGCTACGCTGTTATCAGCGCTGACTACGATGGCACGGCTACTGTTTATCTGTGGGATGATGAGGAAGAGCTTGGTACCGTTGAAATCCAGATCAGCATAGAAGGCGGCGGTATAATGGGCGGTGCGACATCCGAAGGCGGGGAACTGTTTGGTTATTCCGTCGAGCACGCCGACTGGGTACTCTATCCGGACATCGAGGACTATGATAATATGATCGTTATTCAGGAAATGTTTGAAGACGTCGATGGCGACTGGTTCACCTATGAAATATATCTGCGCCCCTGGGGGATGCTGTGGGATGACGTCCCGGAAGATGACAGACCGCAGGACTATGACGGCTGGTATATCGGAGGTGACTATTACAGAGATAATATGCTTGACGCGCTTGCCGGAACCACTGTAGGAGGTGAGCCTGTATTCATACATCCCGGTGCTATCTATGCCACACACGATGTTGGCTCTGCCGGCAACAGCACAACCTCCGGTGATCTGACAACCGTTGATGTTGATGTTTTTACAATCGGTTATCCCTCAAATGCCGAGTTGGAT
>JGI994J12354_10004873_pt1 | contig 11841 bp, 9 predicted proteins | sample IntmicLarv3ML3BL_FD_12354 | JGI IMG/M metagenome (IMG submission 12354) | reverse complement strand
TGTAGGAAGTGGAAAACACCGCCGCAGGCGGGGCTGTCGGCCGCGGCACGGTGCGCGGCGCAAGCGCAGGCGGTATGGACGGCACGGGTTGCATGGTCGGCGCAGGCGGTGCCGCGGTATAGCGCCGTTGCGCGTGACCGGCATCGGAGGCCACCCTCGGCGGGCGCGAAACGGCATCATGCACCGTATCGGCCGTGGTTTCCCCCGCACACCCGGACAAACACAATAAAAACGCATTTAGGCCGATGCAGGCGCAAATCATTCTACTTTTCATCATAACTCCCCCTCTTGATTCATTTTCATCATTATTTTGCCCCGCCCAAAGCTTCGTAAACTGTCAATTTATCCCGCAAAGCTGCCGATTTTTTCGTAATTCACTTTATTTTGCATCTACCCCTTGACAATGCCCGACAAAATTTGTATAATGAATTTGTAACATTTTCGTAATAACTTTTGGAGGTTATGTCATGTCTATACATAAATTCTTAATGAAATCGATCATTGTCGGCGGTGTGCTGGCGGCGGTAAACATAATGGGCATTTCGGCGGCCGCCCGTGCAGACATTACAGGCACCGTTGTCAATATTCGGAAAGAACCGTCTACCCAATCCACCGTCATTGCCAAAGCTAGACAAGGGCAAACCATTTCCGTAATCTCGCACGACGGCGAGTGGCTCAAGGTCACACTGGAAAACGGCACAGAGGCGTATGTATCTGCTGAGTTTGCCACCATTACCGATGCGGATGGCCTTGTATCCGATGATGGCATCAACATCCGTACCGCTCCCACTGTGACTGCCGAGGTTATCGGCAAAGCGCAATCGGGCGACCAGTTGACAGCAATCGGCCGCAGCGGCGATTTTTACGCGTTTAGTGTTGACGGAGCCACGGCCTACATACATAAAGATTATCTTTTGGGCGACCTTTTACCCTTGCTTCCGACGATCGACTCAACAGCGGCCAAACCCGAAACAGCGGCCGCAGACGCAAAGTTCGCAAAAGTCATTTCCGCCACAGGCTTGAACCTACGCGCGGAAGCCACGGTAGAATCTGCCGTCTTAGCGACCATCGCCCAAGGCGGTGTGGCCGAAGTTGTGCAAGCGGGTACCGAATGGCACAAAGTCACGTTTAACGGCCGAACGGGCTATATAAGCGCCGAGTTTGCCGTATTGCAAGCAGAGGCTGTCTCCACAGGCAGCACAACAGGCAATGCCATCGCAGCCTATGCACAACAGTTTTTGGGCACGCGCTACGCATGGGGCGGTACCAACTTGAACTCCGGGGTGGACTGCTCAGGTTTCGTATTCGCTGTGTATCGTGACCTTGGTTACAGGCTGAACCGCGTTTCGCGCGATCAAATCAATAACGGCGTGCGCGTTAATCGAAGCGAGCTGCAGCCCGGCGATTTGGTATTCTTCGATACAACAAACGCTACCAACCGTGGCTATATATCACATGTCGGGATATACATTGGCAACGGGCAATTTGTTCACGCCTCCAGCTCCACACGCACACCGTATGTCGTCATTCACTCTCTGAGCGAAACGTATTACAACACCCGCTATGTCGGCGCATGCCGTGTGGTGCAGTAAAGCCTATTATGAAAACACTCGAACCGCGCCCCGGCGCGGTTCGTTTTTTATGTACTTGCTTGCTTTTTTTGCACAGGTACGCTACAATAACGGTACAGAGAAAGACCCTAAAGGAGGATCATCCCGATGATACGAGAAGGCTGGGAACAATCACAACGCCGCTTCGAGGCACTGTGGCACAACGAACGTCTGGACCGCAACACCGTCGCCATACAACTCATAGACGACCCGCAAAAGCCCTTTCTTGACGAGCTTTTGCCACTAAGTGAGGAACACCGCCGTTTTATGGACGAAACATTTATATACGAAATGCTTCGCGAACAGATGGCCCGCGTGCGCTTCTACGGCGATGCGTTCCCCTGCATGACCTTGTACTTAGGCACCTGTGCACATGGTGCCTACACTAAAAAGGTTGACTATTCCGTGTCCTCCGGCTCGGTTTGGCTTCACCCGGTTATGGACGATATTACCGATACGCTCCAATTCGATGAAAATGCGGAATTTTTGCAAGCGACCACTCGCATCATCAAGCACTTGACGGCGCATAACAGTCGGGAATACCTAATCGGCAACACCGACAACTGCTCCAGCCTGGATACGTTGTCCAGCCTTCGCGGGGTCGACAATTTGCTTGTAGACATGCTGACCGAGCCAGAGGCGGTGGAATCCCAAATCGCCGTCCTCCAAAACATTCTCTGCCGCACAGAAAACGGCTTTGCCGAGCCATTGCTGGCCACCAACGGCGGCGGCACGGTTACAGAGTTTATGCACCTATGGTCAGATGGTTACCACCACCAGCTTCAGTGCGATATGGCCGCGATGATTTCGCCCGCGCTCTTTGAACGGTTCGCCGTACCTGAGCTTTCCGATGCCGCGCGCTGGATGAAACGCGTGGTCTACCATCTGGACGGGCAGGAGCAAATTCGTTTCCTTGACATGATTCTGTCTATTGACAATATCCAACTGATACAATGGACGCCTGTGGCCGGTCAGCCTCCTACCTCAGCCTTTATACCCGAGTTGAAACGTATCCAAGCCGCCGGCAAGGGCCTTGTGCTGTTTCCGCATGTGTCGGAAATGCCCACCCTTTTGGCCGAGCTTGCCCCCAAAGGCATCCACTTTGTCCCGCAAGGCGTGGAAACGGAGGAGCAGGCGCTTGCGGTCCTCCAAATGCTGGAACGCGCGTAACGCCGCGTGGCACAGCGATTCTAACAGACGAACACCCGCCTGCTGGAATCGCTGTTTTTCATGTGCGAGCGATATTGCGAAATTGAGGGCGCGGTTGCCCACCTTTCAATGCGAAAAAAGATTGCACATCCATAAAACGGTATGCTATAATAAGGTTTATGCTTTACGGCAATTTATTTTATGTGAAGAGGAATCGAGGAAGCAAGTATGACAGAAACAAGAACAGACATCCGTAATGTAGCAATCATCGCACACGTTGACCATGGCAAGACAACCATCGTGGATCAACTGCTGAAACAAAGCGGTGCGTTTCGCAAAAACCAAGTGGTGGCCGAGCGGGTCATGGACTCGGGCGATTTGGAACGTGAGCGCGGCATTACGATACTGGCGAAAAACACGTCGGTATTCTATGACGATGTAAAAATCAACATCATCGACACCCCCGGCCATGCCGATTTCGGCGGCGAGGTGGAGCGTGTGCTGAAGATGGTAAACGGCGTGGTGCTGGTAGTAGACGCGTTTGAAGGCCCCATGCCGCAAACAAAATTTGTATTGAAGAACGCTTTGAGCCTGGATTTGCCCGTGGTCATCTGCATCAATAAGGTTGACCGCCCCGAAGCCCGCGCCAAAGAAGTCATCGACGAGGTGCTGGAGCTGTTTATCGAGCTGGACGCCACCGATGAGCAACTGGAATCGCCCTTTGTGTTCGCCTCCGCCAAGCAAGGCTGGGCATCGGCAACGCCCGAGATGGATGCCCCTGATATGGGCGTGCTGTTCAACTCCATACTGGATAACATCCCCGCCCCCACGGGCGACCCTGAGGCCAACATGCAGGTGCTTATATCGACCATTGATTACAGTGAGTATGTAGGGCGCATCGGTGTCGGCAAAGTCGAAAACGGCGTGGTGCATGTTAATGACGAGGCTGTGATCGTCAACACCCATGACCCCGACAAAAAAAAGCGCGTGAAAATCAGCAAGCTTTATGAATACAGCGGGCTGGAGCGTCTGGAGGTATCCGAATCACACATCGGCTCCATCGTTGCCATCACGGGCATCGACGACATCCACATCGGCGACACCATCTGCGGCCCCGCCGCACCCGTGGCGCTGCCCTTCGGTAAAATTTCCGAGCCGACCATATCCATGTTTTTCATTGTTAATGACAGCCCCTTCGCAGGGAAGGAAGGTAAATTCGTGACCTCGCGCCACTTGCGGGAACGGCTTTTCCGTGAGTTGAACACAGACGTATCCCTGCGGATTGAGGAAACCGAGTCGACTGAAACCTTCAAGGTGTCAGGGCGTGGGGAGCTGCATCTGTCGATACTGATTGAAACCATGCGCCGCGAGGGTTATGAATTCCAAGTGTCAAAGCCCGAGGTGCTGTATAAAGAGATTGACGGTGTCAAACAAGAACCGATGGAGCTTGTATCGATCGACGTACCGGAGGAATTTGTTGGTGTTGTAATTCAAAAGCTCGGCTCCCGCAAGGGCGAGATGACGGATTTGGCGCCGTCTAAAGGCGGCTACACCCGCGTCACCCTTTCTGTGCCTTCGCGCGGCTTGATTGGCTATCGTTCCGAGTTTTTGACGGACACGAAGGGCAACGGCATATTTAACTCGGTATTTGACGGATACTTGCCTTATAAAGGCGACATTCCCTCCCGCCCGCAAGGCTCATTGGTGGCGTTTGAATCGGGGGATGCGGTGCCTTACGGGATGTATAACGCGCAGGAGCGCGGCGGCCTCTTTATCAACCCCGGCACGAAGGTGTATGCGGGCATGATTGTGGGGCGCAATGCGCGTTCGGGCGATATGGATGTCAATGTATGCAAGAAAAAACAACAAACCAACATGCGCGCCTCGGGCAGCGATGACTCTATGAAGCTGGTGCCCGCGCAGATATTGAGTTTGGAGGAAGCGCTGGAGTTTATCACGGATGATGAGCTGGTGGAGGTCACGCCTGTGCACCTGCGCCTGCGCAAAAAGATATTGGATATGGGCGAGAGGCTTCGGGCAAACCGTAAATAGGGCGGAGGTACAGCATGAGAGATGTCATTAAGAAAAACGGGTCAAGCTTCGTTACGCAGGCCGCGATACTCGCGGGTGCGGGGCTTTTTGTGCGTGTGCTGGGCTTTTTGAGCCGCATCGTTATGACAAATTATCTGCTGGGCGACCCGGGCAACGACATCTATGGCGTAGCCTACAGCGTATACAGCTTTTTCTTCGTGGTATCCTCAGCCGGCTTGCCTGCGGCGGTGTCCAAAATGGTGGCGGAGCGGCACGGCGTGGGGCGGCACCGGGCGGCGCATCAGGTGTTTCGCATGTCTATGCTGTTCAGCTGCGCTATGGGCGTGCTGTGTATGGTCTTGATGTTCGCGTTTGCCGAGCCTGTGCTGGGGCTGATTAAAAGCCCGCAAAGCCTGCTTTCTGTGCAGGTTTTGGTGCCGTCTATTTTGGTGGTGGCGGTGATGTCGGTGTACCGGGGATATTTCCAGGGCATGGGCAGCACAGTACCCACCGCGATTTCACAGATTATCGAAGGCATATTCAACACTCTTTTCAGCATTTTGCTGGCCTTTGTATGGATGAAAACCATAGCCGAAGGCACCGATGCCTTGCCGTTTGGCGCGGCGGGCGCATCTGCGGGTACCACCATCAGCACCGTTATCGGGCTGTTGGTAATGGTTTGGTTTTACCGCCAGCTTAAACCAAGGCTGTTCGGGGAGCTGAAACGCGCCCCCAAAGAAAAGCCCATGGACGCCAAGGTTCTGTTTTCCGAAATTATGAAAATCACGTTCCCCATCATCGCGGGCACAGCCATTATGACGATATCCAATCTGATTGACATTGGCATGGTCAAAAACCGGCTGGAGGCCTCCGGTGTTTGGACGATGGCGGAAATCAGCGCCATGAACGGCATTTTGCAAGGCAAATTTTTCACCATCACCACTTTGCCCGTGTCTATATCAACAGCTCTTGCCACTGCCATTATTCCGTCCATCGCAGCTTCCGCCGTGCGCAGGGAACACGGTGTGGTGCGCCAGAAGATCAATATGTCCCTGCGTATCGCCATGCTGATCTCTATGCCGTCCGCTGTGGGCATCGGGATTTTGTCTGACCAGATACTGAACATGCTCTTCGGATCGGCACCCGCAGGCGGCGACATGCTGCGGGTAGGCGCGCTGAGCGTCATATTTCTTGCCCTGACCCAAATTGTAACCGGCACCTTGCAGGGCATCGGCAAGGTCAAGATACCGATGATCGGCGTGTTAATCGGCGTGCTGGTAAAGATTGCCCTCAACTATGTGTTAATCGCCATCCCGGCCATAAACGTAAACGGCGCGGTTATCGGCACCATCGCCTGCTATTTGGTGGCGGGCACTTTCGACTGGGTAATGCTTACGCGGATTACCAAAACAAGGCCCGATATTATGGGCATCCTTGTCAAGCCCGCCGTTTCGGCGGCGGTAATGGGCATGGCCGTGTATGTAGGGTATTACTTGGTGTACTACCTCGTCCCCAGCAACACAATGGCCACATTGCTTGCCATTGTGCTGGGTGTGGCAGTCTATTTCGGGTATATGCTGTTGCTGGGCGGGTTGAAAAAGTCCGACATCACGGTGCTGCCGGGCGGGCACAAGCTGGCCGCCGCCATGATGCGGCGCGGGCTGTTGGCGGAGTGAGATTGATGAACAGCAAAAGCAATCCCTTGCAAAATTCACAAAAAGGGGTTGCTTTTTTTGTCGGAATGTGATATATTCCTTGTGGTAAATACAAATGTGTTTGAAGAGGATACAAAAATGGCGAAAGAGAAAACGTTTTACATCGTGGAAGAATCCGCACTTCCCACCGTCATGGTAAAGGTGGTCGAGGCCAAGCGCCTCCTTGAAAGCGGCCGCGAAAAAACCATGCAAAAAGCGGCAACAGCGGTAGGTGTAAGCCGAAGCGCTATGTATAAATACAAGGATTTGATTTTCCCGTTCTATGAAAACACCCGCGGGAAAACGGTGACCTTGGCGATGGGGCTGGACAATACGCCGGGGCTTTTGTCCCGCGTGTTAAACGCCGTGGCGGATTCGGAAGCCAATATTTTGACCATCAATCAAAACATCCCCCTAAACCACATGGCAAATGTAACGATCACGATTGAAATGGGGCCGCATTCCGTGGCAGAGCTGGTGAAAACACTGGAAGCGCTTGACGGCGTGCGTGCCTTGAAAATCATAGCGAGGGAGTAAAGACAAATGACAAATGCAGCGATTATGGGTTACGGAACAGTTGGCTCGGGCGTATTTGAAACACTTACAATGAACGCAGAAGCCATCACCGCACGGGTCGGCGGCCTGAAAGTGACGAAGGTTCTCGATTTACGCGAGTTTCCGAATGACCCGGCGGCGGCAGTTCTAACGCATGAGTTTGAAGATATATTAAACGATGCCTCGATACAAGTGGTGGCAGAAGTAATGGGCGGGATAGAGCCTGCGTTTACCTTCACCAAAAAACTGCTTGCGGCAGGCAAAAGCGTGGTGACATCGAATAAGGAACTGGCGGCCAAACACGGTGCGGCGCTTCTGCATTTGGCGAAAGAAAACGGCGCAAGCTACCTTTTTGAAGCCAGCGTAGGCGGAGGCATCCCAATTATCAGACCCCTAACGCGCGCCTTAACGGGCGACGAAATCGTCAGCGTAACGGGCATACTAAACGGCACCACAAACTATATCCTAACGCGCATGACCGAGGAAAACGCTGACTATGCCGACGTATTGAAGGACGCACAGGCTTTAGGTTATGCCGAGAAGGACCCCACGGCGGATGTGGAGGGCCACGATGCCCAGCGCAAAATCGCCATTCTGCTGTCCCTCGCCACGGCGCATCAGGTCGATTCCGACAAGATCGAGGCCAAAGGCATCTCCGCCGTCACCGCTGAGGACATCGCCTACGCCAAACGCTTCGGCGGCGTGATTAAGCTGCTGGCGGCCGGGCGCTCCGAGTGCGGCCACCTGCGGGCGCGTGTCGCGCCTGTGGTGGTGCCTGCGGGGCATCCCTTGGCAATGGTGAACGATGTATTTAACGCCGTTTTTGTGGAAGGCAACGCCGTCGGCGAATTGATGTTTTACGGGCGCGGTGCGGGCAAGCTCCCTACGGCAAGCGCTGTGGTCGGCGATATGGTCGAGGCGGCACAGGCCATGGCGGAAGGACGCACGGTGCAAACCCTTTGGAACGAAGCGGAGCGCGCGGTCAGCTCGTTTGCCGACCTGCGAGAGAGGCGCATGTTCCGTGTCAAAGGCGCGGCTTTGCCCGTGTTGGAAGGTTACAGTGAAGCGGTAACTGGGGTTGTGGAAGGCGAGTACGCCATGATGAGCCCCGCACTGACAGAATCCGAGTGGCAGGCCGAAAAAGCGGCGTTGCTGCAATACGATGGTGTCATAGAGGTATTCGGCACATATATCACGCTGGCATAGCAACTCACAAATGAGAAACGGGGCGAAAGCAATGTTACACATTCAAACGCCCGCCACAACGGCCAACGTAGGGCCGGGCTTCGACTGTATCGGCGTGGCGCTTCAGATGTACAACCACTTATGGGTCGAGGAAACCGAAAGCGGCCTGCGCATCGAAAACAGGCGGCGCGACGTTCGGGTTCCCTTGGACGGGCACAATTTGGTTTACGCAAGCATCCTTCGTTTTTATAAAGAAACCGGCATACAAGTGCCGTTTAAGGGCATACACCTGATTCAAGAGGATCATATCCCGCAAACACGCGGGCTTGGCAGCAGTGCGGCCTGCATTGTATCAGGATTAACAGCGGCCAACGCTTTGGCAGGCAATCGGCTGTCCAAGCCGGAAATCGCAGAAATGGCCGCCATTATAGAGGGGCACCCCGACAACGCGGCCCCGGCCGTTTTAGGCGGTATGGTGGTGGCGGCCATGACAAACAGCCGCAAGCTTGAATACGTAAAACTGGATACAACGGCCATGACGACGGACGGGATCACCTTCGGTGTCATGGTGCCCGATTTCCCGCTGTCCACGGGCAAAGCTCGCAAGGCACTGCCCGATACGTACTCGCGGGCAGATGTGGTGTTTAACACTTCGCGGGCGGCGCTTATGGTGGCTGCTGTGCTGACAAAAGACTATGACCGCTTGATGACAGCAATGGACGACCGCATACACCAGCCGTATCGAAGCGCCATCATCCCCGGCATGGACGAGATATTTGAAAAAGCTAAAGCCGCCGGCGCTTTAGGCGTGTTCTTGAGCGGGGCAGGGCCAACCTTGGTCGCGGTTTATAAAGGGACCGAGGCGCGCTCGGGCATTATGGCCTGCCTGCGGTCAATGAAGGATAAATGGATACTGCTTGAACTGCCGCCTGATATGGAGGGGGCACAAGTTAAGACTCTATAAACAACAACCAGGGAGGAATCGTATTGTTAATTGTACAGAAATATGGCGGCAGCAGCGTGGCGGACGCGGCTTGCATTATGAACGTGGCACAGCGCGTGGTGGATACCTATAAGGCCGGGCATCGCGTGGTGGTAGTTTTATCAGCACAGGGCGACACCACGGACGATTTGCTGGAGAAGGCGGCGGAAATCAATCCTGACGCATCAAAGAGAGAGCTGGATATGCTTCTGGTCACAGGTGAGCAGCAGTCTGTGGCGTTAATGGCCATGGCGATACACCGCCTTGGGTACCCCGCTATATCGCTAAACGCCATGCAGGTGAACATCGCATCCAGTTCCGCATACACCAATGCCCGCATCAAGCGCATCGAAACGGATCGCATCCAGGCAGAGCTTGACCGTAAGAATATCGTTATTGTCACAGGTTTCCAAGGCGTCAACCGCTACGGCGATGTAACAACCTTGGGGCGCGGCGGGTCAGACACATCCGCAGTGGCGTTAGCGGCGGCCTTGCACGCGGATCGCTGTGAAAAGTACACGGACGAGGATGGCGTATATACCGCAGACCCGAGAATGGTTAAAACGGCACGCAAGATTGAGGAAATCAGCTATGACGAGATGTTGGAGCTGGCAAGCCTTGGTGCCAATGTATTACAAAACCGCGCGGTGGAGATGGCAAAAAAGTACAATGTAAAGCTGGTCGTTCGTTCCAGCATGACAAATGCAGAAGGCACCATTATTAAGGAGGCAGGCAAAATGGAAAGCATATTTGTAAGCGGCGTAGCCGTAGATAAGAAAGTGTCGCGCATTTCGATTATGGGTGTCAAGGATACCCCGGGCATGGCGTTTAACATATTTTCCGTGCTGGCAAAAAATAAAATCAGCGTGGATATCATCTTACAGTCCATCAGCCGCGACCAAACCAAAGATATCTCCTTCACAGTGGCAAAGTCCGATTTGAAGGACACTTTGCGCGTGCTTGAAGAAAACGAGAGCCGCCTGAAATACGACAGCCTGACGCATGACTCTAACATCGCCAAATTGTCGGTGGTGGGCGCGGGCATGGCAACAAACCCGGGCGTGGCCTCGCTGATGTTTGAGGCTTTGTTTGACGCCGGCGTAAATATCGATATGATTTCCACATCAGAGATTAAGATTTCCGTGCTGGTGGATGAAAAGGATGCGGATCGCGGGGCCAACGCGGTGCATGATAAATTTATGGGGGATAATGTTAGTCGGAATCGGTAGGCAAGATCTTGGGGACACCATCCCCAACGCCCCTGCAAGGGAACTAGTCCCCTTGACCCCTTCATAAAAAGATTAAAGCCGCGCAGGTTCGCGCGGCTTAGGTTTTGGTGTGGAACAGCCATTCTCGTCGGTTTAGCCGGTGGGAATGGCTGTTGGTTATTGGTAGAAGCCGCAGTCGCCGAAGGCGATATTCCAACTGCTTATATTAATTTTGAATACGTTCCCACCGGTTATATTAATATCCAAGTGTATCGGCGCACTTGTTTTTGTTATCTCGGGCGATGTATAAACAATTCTTCCGTCGACTTCGATTGAAAATTGGGTGCTACCATTAAAAACTTTTCCTTCCGGTACATAAACTGTACCCTTGAATTTCGTATACTTCATATTTAGTAGGGTTTCAAATGCATCCCCCCGAAATGTCAAAGACTCCGTATATTGTGCTTCTGCATACCTGTTCCCATAATTGTCAACCAATGTGTTTTGTTGATAGAGTTTAGTTCCAATATTAACCGCATCGCCCAGTCTAAGAGTAGGATAATCCAATTTCCCATCCATCCGACCCAAATATACCGTATACGTCGGCCCATCCCAGAACACGCTGGTGCCCAGCACATCCGCCACGGCCCGCACGGGCAGGTACGTGGTACCGTCCACCACAAACGGCTCCACCACATTGCCGTTGGCATCGCGTAACGATGCGGGTTGGCCGTTTACCACGACCTTGATGTTGTTGTAATACGCGTTCAGTGTCTTTGTTGAGCTTGCCGCGACGACCGGGACGGTGGTGCTGAGGATAAATGCCATAAGCATCCCCATAACGGTGTAGCCCAGTTTTTGCTTGTTTTTCATTATGATGCCTCCTTTAAGGTTTTGGCCGCTATCAAAAGGTGTACCTTTTGATATGCTTCATACAATCGTCAAAGTGCCTGTATCTATTAGGGCAACCATAGAATATTTGTAGCAATTTGCTTGACAAAATTGCTTTGATACAGTAAAATGAACACCATAAAGCCACTATCAAAAGGTACACCTTTTGATAGTGGCTTTATGGTGTTCATAAGATTTAAGATAGGATATCAGCCGGGACAATTTTGATTTTGCCTTGCCAATCGCACTTAAAACGTGCAATCGGCAAGGGGGAGCGCACATTCTGCCGCCACCCCTCTTTCGGTAATCAAATGATAACCGGGTGCGGGGTGAGTCAGAATGTGCGGTATTCCGCTGGCGCTCCATACAACACCTTTAGTTACCGCCACAAACCACCTCCACTGAACGGGCAGAGCGCAGCGGTTGCCCGGCGAATTTTCGTTGCCCCCCAATGCACGCTTATCGCTTGTGCAACCATAAAGGGGGCGGGCGAAAATTCGCACCCCCGTGGCCGACACATATTTTGTGTCGGCCAC